>Ga0307372_10001463_pt1 | contig 41111 bp, 34 predicted proteins | sample OX1MG_FD_202533 | JGI IMG/M metagenome (GOLD analysis project Ga0307372, IMG submission 202533) | Soil microbial communities from Risofladan, Vaasa, Finland - OX-1 | ecosystem: Environmental > Terrestrial > Soil > Coastal area > Acid sulfate soil | place: Finland: Risofladan, Vaasa | collected...
GTTGGAAAAAAAGGTCATCCTGAACGCGCTCGAAGCGAACCATTGGAACCGGCGGGTGGTTTCTCGCGAGCTGGGCATCAGTTACGCAGCCCTCCTTTACAAAATGCGGGAAGCGGGAGTGCCGCCTCGGCAGGCCCGCAAAGATTGGGAGGCGACCGCCGCAAATGCCGCGCGGGTAATCGCATGAGAGGCAAAAATAATGGCGTTGGCAGGGGCGTTCCGGCGAAGAGCACGCTCGCGGCGAAGGCACAAAGTGCAAACTAAATTAGCGAATTCAATACAAGGTTTGACGTTTCACTTGGACGAGCAACAGGCGCTCGGCAGTTTGTTTCTTTGTAAGTCGCTGCACAGGGTTGGTTTACGAGCAGGGGCGGATAAGGCGTAGCTTGGCACTCGGCTTGCGTTACTAGTTTCGTATCCATGGGGGTATGGGGGTCGAATGGCGGTAGCTTGCTCGAAAGCAGAAACGTTCGGCAAGAACGCGCTCTTCGGAACTCTAGGAGCTCGACAGGAATCGACGATGGCTGACACTTTTTGGTTTGCGCTCAGCGTGAAATCTCGCTACGAGAAGACGGTTGGGACGTTTCTCGAGAGCAAGGGTTACGAGTGGTTCCTGCCGTTGTGCAAGGCGCGCAGGCGGTGGTCGGATCGCATCAAGGAACTCGAAGTGCCGTTGTTTCCCGGATACCTATTCTGCCGGTTCGACATCTACAACCGCTATCCTGTCCTCATGATTCCCGGCATTCAGCACATCGTGGGCGGAACGCAGCTCCCCACGCCGATCGATGCCAGCGAGATCGAAGCCTTGCAGGCGGTCGTCAATACGCGATTGTCGCGAGAGCCGTGGCCGTACCTGCAGATCGGCGATCGAGTCAAGATTCAACATGGTGCGCTGGCCGGGACCGAGGGCATCTTGCTCCAGATTAAAGGCCGCCACCGTTTGGTGCTTTCCGTCACGCTCCTGCAACGCTCCGTCGCGGTCGATATTGATAGTGCGTGGGTGACTCCGGAGCGGAACCGGCCGGTGATCGACCACACGCCGCTTTGCGCCGCACGGGCAAGCGCTTAATCGCCACTAAGCTAGACCGAGCCAGACCGCACGACAGCAGAACGATCCATGCAAGCCAACTTTCATACGAACGGCCTGAGCGACTACGCGATCCCCGGTCGCGTGCTTTTCGGGCGATCGAAAGCCATGGATGAGATTCAGAAAACCGTGGAACGCGTGGCGGAGATTCCCGTGCCTGTGTTGCTTCAAGGTGAAAAGGGCACGGGTAAGGAACTTGTCGGAAGGGAAATCCATCGCCGTTCGCCGTGGCACGATCGCCGGTTCGTCAAGGTCTTAAGCCGAAGGATGACCCCAAGAACGCTTGCGGGACTGTCGGCGTGGGAAGACGACGAAGCCGGGACAGTGTTCATGTACGAGATCGGTGAGCTGAACGCTCCCATGCAGGCGCGGTTGCTCGAGCTGTTTCAATCCGATTCGCAATCCAACCGGGACTCTCGAGCGCCGCGCCATCTCAATCAGCGCGTCATTTGCTCAACCAGACGGAATTTGACGAACGATATAGCCGCAGGCACTTTCCGGTCCGATCTCTTCTATCGCATTAACATCGTGAGCATTCAACTGCCGAAGCTGGCAGACCGGAAGGAAGATATTCCTGTTCTCACCGAGTATTTCGTTGAAACGTATTCGCGGCAACAGAACCGCTTCTGCCACCCCATGTCCTCGGAAACTCTGCAGGCGTTCTGCGATTACGAGTGGCCGGGAAACATACGGGAACTGGCGGCGTTCGCCAAGCGCTACGTCGACATGGACGGCGGCGCGCACACTGGCGACGAACTGTTCCCCCGGAGGAGCTCCGTTTCTCGAAGCAGCCCGAAAGAGCGCCCTAGCAAGCAAATGAACACTGCCGTGCCCCTAAAAGACTACACACGGCAAATCGTCGGGCGGGCCGAGCGAGACCTGATGCTGACGGTTCTGCGCGAGCATCGGTGGAATCGCAAAGAAGCCGCGCAAGCTTTGCAGATCAGCTACGGCACGCTGCTTCAGAAACTCAAAAAAGCGGGCCTGGTTAAGAAGCACGAGGCCGGCGCTTCGGGTTCGTCGAAGGCGATCTTCGAGGAGCAACTGCCGTGACGCTCCTTGAGCCGCGCCCGGCGGCAAATTCATGGCCATTCTTTGGCGGAGGTAAGCTGTGCCGCAGAACATCAACGAAGTAAGCTTAGGCCAGAACCTGGAGAAGTATATGGCCATGGCCCGGCGCCGCCGCTGGTGGTTTCTGCTGACGGCTGTAACGGTCGCGCTAGGTGCGATCGTGCTGTCGTTCGTCTTGCCCGACCGCTATAAATCCGAGGCAACGATTCTTGTTCAGCAACAGCAAGTGCCGGAACGCTACGTCGTTCCCAATACCACGGCCAACCTCGACCAGGCGCTGCAGGCGATGAAGCAGGATGTGCTTTCCCGTTCGCGCCTGCTCGAGATGATTCACGAATTTCACCTGTACCCGAGCGAACAAAAGCGCCTCGGGCCGGGCGAGTTAGCCAGAATGATGCGCAAAGACATAACCATCGACCCGCTCGAGACGGATGGCGCGGGGAAGGGCATCAACGCGTTCAAGATCTCCTACACCGCAAGCACGCCCCTGGCGGCCGAAGAAGTCACGAACCGTCTCACGTCTCTTTTTATCGACGAAGACGTGAGAACGCAGGAACAGCGCGATGTCGGCACGACCGACTTCCTGCAAACGCAGCTCGCGGCGGCGCAAGCCGATCTGGACATCAAGGAAAAGCGCCTGCGCGATTTCAAGATGCAGAATCTCGGCGAACTGCCGGAGCAGCAGCAGGGAAACCTGCAAATCCTGGATGGCCTGCAGATGCAGCTGCAAAACACAATCGCCGCGCTGAGCCGGGCGAACGAGCAGCGCGTGTTTTTGCAGTCCTTGCTGACGCAGTATCAAGGCGCCGCTCGTGGCGCCGGAGGATCGCTTTCTTCGTCAGCCGTGAGTCCAATCGAAACCGTGCAGATCGAATTAGCACGCCTGCAAAGCGAGCGGGCAACGTTGCTCGCGTCATACTCGGCTCAATATCCGGATGTCAAAAGGGTGGATGCGGAGATTGCGCGAACGCAAGCCTTGCTCGCGCAATTGAAGGCCGGGAAGAGTACAAGCGCGAGCGTGAAAACTGCGCCAGCCGCCGCAGCATCGACGTCCTTCACCGCGACCGACAGCACCATCGCCCAGCTCAGCAGCCAGCTCAAAGAGAACCAGCTCGAGATCGTCAATGACGCAGCGCAGCAAAAACAGATCGAGGGACAGGTCGCCGAATACCAGCATCGCTTGAATCTGACTCCCGTGACCGAAGAGGAATTGACGGACCTGCTCCGCGAATACGATTTGGCCAAGAAGAACTATGACGAGTTGTATGCGAAGAGAACGCAGTCGGCGCTCGCGACCGACCTGCAAAAAAATCAGCAGGGCCAGCAATTTCGCCTGATTGAGCCGCCGAATCTCCCCACCAAGCCTTTCAGTCCGAAGCGGCTCCTCATTGCCCTCGGCGGGCTCGCAGGAGGCATCTTTCTTGGCGTAGCGATGGCTCTTTTTATCGATACCCTCGACACTTCTTTTCATTCCGAAAAAGATCTACACGCAAAATTCGCGCTGCCCCTGGTCATGGCCTTGCCGCTGTCGTTGACGGCGCGCGAGCAGCGCAACCGCTCGCTAAAGACCGCCGCGGAATGGTTCGCGGGCGCGGTTCTGGTGTTGGTAGTCTTGGCGGCAGAGTTCTACGTCTATCGGCGAGGTTAGCGGATGTACAAGTCCTTTTTCCATCTCAAGCGCAGCCCTTTTGACATGAGCCCGGATCCGTACTTCATGTATGTGACTCCGTGCCACCACGAAGCGTTTGCGAGCCTTTACTACGGGGTTCGCGCACGCAAGGGGTTCATGGTCTTGACCGGGGAAGTGGGGACCGGCAAGACCTTGGTGCTGCGCTGCCTTACCGACCAGTTGGACAAGCTGCGCGCTCAGTACGCCTATGTGTTCAATCCTCTCCTGTCTCCGGATGAATTCCTGCGCTACACCTTCGCCGACCTGGATCTTCAAGGCCAGTACACGGGCAAGAACGATCTGCTGTTTCATCTGTACACGCACTTAACGCAGCGGCAAAAGCTCGACCAAACAACCGTCCTTATCGTGGACGAAGCGCATCTCCTGAGCCGCGAAGTGCTCGAAGAAATCCGCCTTTTGGGGAACTTGGAAAACCAACGCAGCAAGCTGCTGCAGATTGTGCTTGTGGGCCAGCCTGAACTGGACGCGCGGCTGGATTCTCCCGAGCTTCGGCAGCTCAAGCAGCGCATCGCCCTTCGCTGCCAATTGCAGCCACTGACCCGGCAACAGACGCAGGAATATGTGAGCTGGCGGCTGGAGCGTGCTGGCGCGAATGGCGGATCGCCGATTTTTTGTCCCGAGGCCATCACGGAAGTCTTCGTATATTCCGGCGGCTACCCGCGCTTGATCAATACGATCTGCGACAATGCGCTGATCTTCGCCTGCGGTGCAGGCACACGCCTCATCACGCAAGAATTGATTATTGAGGTTTGCCGGGACTTGCGGATCGAGCCTCGCCTGCAAGTCGAAGAGAAATGCGACGCGCAGTCGGCGGGCGATTCGCCCGCAGCCGTGTCCAGCGTGGGCGAAAGCTCGAACAGGATGGCGCAAACCGAGTCGCTGGGAGAGAACGTCACGCTGGAATCGACTCGAGAGGTTGGCTCATGAGCAGGGTCTTCGATGCATTGCGACGCACCGGCTCGGAGTCAGTCACACCCGTGCCCAATTCTCCAGCGGCATTTGTTGACGCCCTTGAAAAGAATTTCAAGCCAGAATCTGTGCCCGGCGTTCGAGCGCAACTGGCTCCTCAATCGCGGCTTGTTTTCCATACCGAGCCGCAAGGCCCTGCCGCCGAAAGATACCGGTTGTTGCGGCTTCGGCTTCGCGCCTTTCGCGCCGCGGGAGAACTAAAAACTCTTCTGATCACGAGTCCGGAGGCGCGCGACGGCAAGTCAACCGTGGTCCTCAATCTGGCGGCGGCGCTGGCCGAAAAAGGCAATGAATCCGTTCTGATTGTCGAGGCTGACTTGCGCTGTCCGACGCTCGCGAATGAATTAGGTCTCAAGCTGCCGTCCGGACTGACGCAATGCACGAAAAATGACGTTGGGCTGCAATCGGTGATTTGGCGTGTGCAACCGATGGGGTTCTGTTTGCTGCCTGCGGGGAAGCCGATAAACAATCCGGTTGAACTGCTGAATTCGGAATGGTTCGCGCGGTCGATCAAAAAGCTCGAGGCTGCATTCGATTGGGTGTTGATTGACTCGCCGCCGGCGATTCCCGTCGTCGATACGCTTTCCCTCAAGGATCACGCGGACGCCAGTTTGTTGGTTGTTCGGGCAGGGCGAACCCAGCAGAGCGCGATCGACGAAGCGGTCGAAGCATTGGGAGCGGACCACATCCTCGGAATGCTCCTCAACGGAGTCGAGGGGCTCGACCGCGGATACTACCAATACTACCGGCACTATGCGCCGGGCAAGTCGGGAGACAACAAAGCAAAGTAGGCATCGTTCGGCCATAGAACGTACGTAGACGTCGGACGCGTCGCAGCAACCCATTATTCACGCGCTCAGGATCTCTCAACCTTGAACATTCTAAACTTTGCATTTGCCGGTGGTTCAGCAAAACCCGCGCGATTGCCAGCTTCGTCCAAGGACGATTCGAAAGCGCCGAGCCGGTCGTTTCTCTCTGAGGAAGTCTTTCTCGAAGTGCTGTGCCTCGAACGGAAGCGGGCGGAACGCAGCAGAAGGCCATTTCTGCTGATGCTCGTCGAGGCAGAAAAGCTCTTGCAGGCGGATCAAGCGGAGCTACTAGCCGCAAACCTTGCCTCGACAGTGTCCACCGTGAAACGGGAAACAGACTTTAAGGGTTGGTATAAGGACGGCTCTGTCCTGGGCGTGATTTTCACGGAGATCGGTGAAGCGGAGCGGACCACGCTGCAGCGTGCGATGCTATCGCGAGTCATGAGCGCCCTCGCGCGCGATTTTAAGCCCAGCGATATGGACCAAATAAATCTGTCGTTCCATTTTTTTCCGGAAGACTGGGAGAAAGAACACCCCCGGCGCGCCAGGCATCTGGTCCTCTATCCTGACGTAAGCCAGCGCGACGGCATGAGCGGCATCTCCCGATCTGTAAAAAGAGCGTTCGATATCGCCGGCAGCACGCTCACGCTGATTCTCTTGTCGCCGCTGCTGCTCGTGATCGCGCTGGCGATCAAGCTGACGTCCAAAGGCCCTGTCGTTTTTAGGCAGGAACGTGTGGGGCAATTCAATGGACGCTTCACGTTCTTGAAATTCAGGTCGATGCACGCCGCCAACGACGCCACGATTCACAGGGAATACATCAAGCATTTTATAGCGGGTGATGTCGGCAGCGCGGCGTCAGAACAGAGCGGTCCTGTCGTTTACAAGATCCAAAACGATCCGCGCGTGACTGCGGTGGGCAGGCTGCTCAGAAAAACGAGCTTGGACGAACTTCCGCAGCTCTGGAATGTGCTGCGAGGGGAAATGTCCCTCGTCGGCCCGCGGCCTCCCATTCCGTACGAACTTGAGTCCTACGAACCTTGGCACAGGCGCCGAGTGCTCGAAGCGAAGCCGGGAATCACGGGATTATGGCAGGTGAGTGGGCGAAGCAGGACTGACTTCGACGACATGGTCCGGCTGGACCTTCGCTATGTGCTGACCTGGTCGATTTGGCTGGACGTTAAGATCTTGCTGCAGACTCCGGGAGCTGTTTTCTCGGGTGATGGAGCGTATTGAGCGTCCGATGTGGTTCACTCAGTTGCTGGCATCTTCCGCGAAACAGATCGTGCAGGTAAGCACGCCGTATGGCCAGCAGCTGACCTGTCCCGCGAGCAGGTCGCGAATTATGAAGCTAGTTTAGGGTTCGTCTTCTCGAAATTCGCCGCACTTTCTAAGACTTACTAACAGGAGCAAATAGATGATCAGAATAGGCGTGATGGGTTATGGCTACTGGGGCCCCAACATCGTCCGGAATTTGCAGGGCCTGGACTACTCGCGCGTCTCGGCCGTCTGCGACAAAAATCCGCAGGCTCTCAAGCGGATACGGCAGGCCTATCCCGGAATCGAAGCCACCTCGGATTGCTCTTCGATTTTGTCCTCCCCGGAGATTGACGCAGTCGCGATCGTCACGCCGGTGTGGACGCACTTCGATCTCGCCAAAAAAGCGCTCGAAAACGGCAAGCACGTTTTCGTGGAAAAACCGTTTACGTCCAACGTCGCGCAGGCGGACGAACTGATCGAACTCGCCGCGAAAAAGAATCTCACCATCATGGTCGACCACACGTTCCTTTTCACCGGTGCGGTGAAAAAGATACGCCAATTGATCGAGGATGGTTCCTTGGGCGGCCTCTACTACTACGATTCAACCCGCGTGAATTTGGGCCTGTTCCAGCACGATGTGAACGTGCTGTGGGATCTGGCGCCGCATGACCTCTCGATCATGGACTATCTGATTCAGGAAAAGCCGGAAGCCGTGGTCGCCACAGGCGAGCGGCACTTGAACGGCCACGTGGATATCGCGTTCATGACCGTATATTTCCCGAAGAACATCATTGCGCACATCAACGTGAACTGGCTCTCGCCGGTGAAGGTTCGCACCACGTTGGTCGGCGGCGAAAAGAAAATGCTGGTTTGGAACGATCTCGAGGCCGACGAGAAAATCAAGGTCTACGACAAGGGCGTACAAATGGAGAACCGCCAAGGCGTCTACGACTTGCTCGTGAGTTACCGCTCCGGTGACATGTGGGCCCCGAAAGTCGAGCAAACCGAGGCGCTGAAGTTGGAACTGGCCTACTTCGTCGAATGCGTGAAGGAAAGCAAGACGCCGCACAATGATGGACACGCCGGCCGGCGAGTCGTGCAGATGCTCGAGGCAGCCGACAAATCTTTGAAGGAAAAGGGAGAGATCGTCCAGCTATGAATGACCATGTTTGCATCGCTCCGGACGTACGATTAGGCGAGAACGTTCGGCTATCGAAATTCATTAATTTGTACGGCTGTGAAGTTGGCGATAACACTAAGGTCGGTGCGTTCGTCGAAGTCCAGAAGAACGCCAAAATTGGCAGGAACTGCAAAATCTCCAGCCATACGTTCATCTGCGAAGGTGTCGCGATCGAGGATAACGTCTTCATCGGCCATTCTGTGACCTTCATCAACGATTCGTATCCGCGCGCTACGGCACCTGGCGGGGAACTGCAAACGGAGAATGACTGGAAGGTCGAGCCGACGCGCGTGAAAAATGGCGCCTCGATCGGTTCTGGTTCAACGATCTTATCCAACGTAACGATCGGCGAAAATGCGATGGTCGGGGCCGGCAGTGTCGTCACGAAAGACGTTCCCGACAACGCCATCGTGGCAGGAAACCCCGCGAAATTCCGCCGATTTATTAATACACCTGTGGAGGTGCAAAAGTGAGCAGCAACGGAAACAATGGCCATATTCCCTTCGTTGATCTTGTGACGCTTCATAAGGAACTGCAGGATGAGCTAGTGCCTGTATTTCGTACAGCGCTCGAAACTGCCGGGTTTATTGGCGGCCCCATGGTCGAGCAGTTCGAGACGAACTTCGCGAGTTTCTGCGATGCGCGCCATTGCGTTGGGGTTAGCAGCGGAACCGACGCGCTGCGCTTTGCGCTTATGGCGGCTGGCGTTCAGTCCGGTGAAGTGGCGATCACTGTGCCGAACACGTTCATCGCGACGACAGAGGCAATTTCCCAAGCTGGCGCACGTCCAGCATTCGTCGATATCGATGAGCGTACCTACAACATGGACCCATTGAAGCTTCAGGAATTCCTGGAAACTGAATGTTCCCTGGATCGAGAAACGGGTCGGCCGTTCCATCGGGGGCTGCAGAAGACGATCTCCGCTGTGGTCCCTGTCCATCTCTACGGGCAAATGGCCGATATGGATCCGATCCTAGGGCTTGCGCGCCGCTACAATCTGATCGTGGTTGAAGATGCGTGCCAGGCTCACGGAGCAGAATATTTTTCAGCGAAAGAAAATCGCTGGCACAAGGCTGGTTCCATGGGCCATGCGGCCGCGTTCAGTTTTTATCCGGGCAAAAATCTCGGCGCCTGCGGCGAGGGCGGCGCTGTGACGACCAACGACGCGGAGATCGCGCGAAAAGTTCGCATGCTGCGCGATCACGGTCAGTCGAAAAAGTATTACCATGACATCGAGGGCTACAATGGCCGACTTGATTCGATTCAGGCGGGAATCCTGACGGTCAAGCTCCGGCATCTCGCGGAATGGAATCGTAAGCGGCAGGAAGCCGCGCGCCGGTACAATGAGCTGCTGTCCTCGGTTGACCGCGTTATTGCTCCCTATGAACCAGAATCGTCTCGCGCTGTGTACCACCTCTACGTAATTCGCGTGCAAGATCGAGCAGGTTTGCAGAAGCATCTTACCGATGCGCGCATCGGCACAGGGATTCACTACCCTGTCCCGCTTCACCTCCAAGGGGCATACGCGCAATACGGCTACCGGATCGGCGGCTTTGCAGTCACTGAAGCTGTTGCCGCTGAAATTGTCTCCCTGCCGATGTACCCGCAGCTCCAGTCTGAGCAGCAGTCTCAGATTGTTCAGAAGACGACGGAGTTTGCTGCTGAGGGCTCCCATCGCCACAGCGTTGCTTCCGATTAACACTGCTGTCCCGGCAAGGTCATCGGCCACGCAAGCGGTACATCGCACGACTCCCAGGATCAAGGATGTCAATCAGAGACATTTCGCTTAGGGCGTATTACTTCACGAGGCCGACTGTGCCCCAGTTTGTGCGAATGGGGGCGAGGCGGCTCCTGGCGAAGCGCTCCATGCGGGTGCATTCGAACTCCTGGCCGATCAATGCGCTGGCAAGTCGGATGCCCGAGTGGTGGGCCGGTTGGCCGGACGGCAAGAAGTTCGCATTCGCTCTCACACACGATGTCGAAGGCGAGGTCGGGCTGGGGCGGTGTAGGCAGTTAGCCGAGATGGAGATGAGTCTGGATTTCCGCTCCTCATTTAATTTTGTCCCCGAAGGGGAGTACCAGACGCCAAAATCCTTACGCGATTTCCTCACAGGGTACGGATTCGAAATTGGCGTGCATGACCTACGGCACGACGGCAGGCTTTATTATTCCCGCAAGACTTTCAAAGACTCGTCGTCCCGAATCAATCGGTATCTAGCAGAGTGGGGAGCCGTAGGATTTCGGTCGGGATTCATGCGTCACAACCTGGATTGGGTTCACGATCTGGACGTCCTGTACGATGCGTCTACGTTTGATACGGATCCGTTTGAGCCGCAACCTGATGGCGTCAATACAATTTTCCCTTTTTGGGTAGGCCGTGAAAACGGGTCTGGGTACGTCGAGCTTCCGTATACCTTGGCGCAGGATTCGACACTGTTCATTCTCTTGCGGGAAACAACCATTGAGACATGGACGCGCAAACTCGACTGGGTGGCCCAATATGGTGGCTTGGCATTGGTCAACGTGCATCCCGATTACATGAACTTAAATGGGAAACGCCGTACAAGCGAATACGAGGCGCGTCTTTATCAGGAATTGCTGGAGTATGTTTCTGACCGCTATGGTCGAGCAGCTTGGTTTGCTTTGCCGCAAGACATAGCGGCGTACGTGCGCGGCATGATACAGCATCTGCCGAAGGAAAACGTCAGATTACAATCCGCAGTTCAGCCTATGAGGGGTTGCGGGCCCGGCGCAGCGGAGAAGCCTGGATCTGCGCGACCAGGCCAGTATCAAGTGGTAGATCGGCGTCGGGCAGCGGATCTCGTCCCGCGTCTTGATGGAAAACGGGTGGGCATGGTCATGTTGTCCCATTATCCGAAAGACCCGCGCCCGCGGCGTGCGGCAGAAGCGCTGGTTGGCGCAGGTGCCCGAGTTGACTTGATTTGCCTCACACTTGACAAGCAAGATGCTCGGCATGAAATCGTGAAGGGCATCAATGTCTTTCGGATCCCAATTCGGCATTCGCGTGGCTCTGGGATCTCCTACATGTTCGAATACTCCGCTTTTCTCCTCGCTGCTGCGGTTGTTCTTGGCTGGCGTTCCGTGGTGAGCGGTTATGACCTGGTGTACGTACACAATATGCCCGACATCCTGGTTTTAAGCGCGCTCCTTCCTAAGGCGTTTGGAGCCAAAATCATTCTCGATCTTCACGATCCCATGCCAGAGCTGATGATGACGATTTTCGGGGTTGAACAGAATGCGTTTGGTGTCCGTCTGCTGCGGCGGCTCGAAAAACTCAGCATCGGCCTCGCGGATTCCGCGATCACGGTTAACCGCGCGTGTGCGAAGTTATTCACTTCCCGGAGTTGTCCATCGGAGAAGATGAGCGTTGTCATGAACTCACCCGATGAGCGAATCTTCCAGATTCGCCCTCCCTCCGCACACGCCACCATGAGCCGCGCTTCGCAAAAGCCATTCGTGGTCATGTATCACGGATCCCTGGTCGAACGAAATGGCCTGGAGCTGGCAGTCGATGCATTTGAACGAGTCCGGGAGCTTGTTCCTGGCGCGCAATTACGCATCTACGGTTGGAAGACACCCTTCCTGGAAGGAGTCATGCGCTCGGTCGCAGACAGGGGTCTGCAGCAAGCAGTTCAATACCTGGGGCCGAAGTCGTTAGAGCAGCTCGTCGAGGCCATTGATGAGTGTGACGTGGGGATCATACCGAATCGTCGAAGTGTCTTTACCGAACTTAATACGCCGACGCGTATATTCGAATATCTCGCGTTGGGCAAGCCTGCCATCGCACCGCGCGCAGGCGGTGTTTGCGACTACTTTGATGATTCTTCTTTAATCCTGTTTGAACTCGGCGACGTAGAAGATCTCGCACGGAAAATCTTATACGCGTCCTCTCATCCTGCCGAAATGACTGAGATAGCGAAGCGCGGACAAAAGATACTTGGGGAGCACACTTGGAGCCAGGAAAGACGGCGGCTGATAAAAGTCGTCGCCAAGCTGTTAGATAAGAAGATCCAGTCGCCCGACTCCGGAGAGCCGAGAGGGGCAGTTTCGGACCCAGTGCTATTATCTCAACCATTGAATTCCCTTACTGCGTTACGTGCCTTCGAGACATCCTGGATGCCTCCCGAGACCGGTGCTCAAGCGAACTACGAAGAATAGAGGAACAAATGTTTAAGAACGCCGCTCAAGTTTTTGAGACTGTTCGAAGTGGCTTTTATCATCGTCGCGTCTTGGTAATCGGTGATCTCATGTTGGATCGGTATGTTTGGGGAGCGGTGGACAGAATCTCACCCGAGGCTCCGGTTCCTGTGGTCCGCATTGATCACCGGACCATCTGCGCGGGCGGGGCCGCAAACGTTGCCGCCAACCTCAACTCACTGGGCTGCAAAGTATCTTTGGCAGGCGTGTTAGGTGCGGACGAAGACGGTCGGCAACTGCTAGAGATGCTCGAAAACTCAGGCATTGACAGCAAAGCCATTGTTTCGGTTTCCGATCGGCCGACGATCTGCAAAACACGCATTCTGGGAGGCCGCCAGCAAATGCTTCGCTTGGACATGGAGAAGCCGGGAGAGATCGAGTTGGAGTTGAGGAACAAATTCCTTTCTGTGGCAGAGGCACAGGTACCCGGCTCTTCGGCCATTATTCTCTCCGATTACGGAAAGGGATTGCTGAGCGAATCCGTGTGCCAGGCTCTTATTGGCCGCGCTCGTGACTTCGGAATACCCGTTCTTGTTGATCCGAAGGGCCCACGCTACGAAAAATATAGCGGATGCAATGTGATTTCTCCGAACCGGTTAGAACTTGGCGCCGCCGTTTCCACGGACTGTCAGAATTTGGAGTTGCTGCTGCAAAACGGCGAGCGCCTGCGCTCGGATTTGGGAGTTGACGCTTTCGCTGTGACTTTGAGCGAGATGGGAATCGCGCTCCTGGACCCTCAAGGTATTCACCGTTTCCCCGCTTTGGCTCGCGACGTTTTCGACGTGTCCGGCGCGGGCGACACGGTGATCGCAACGATTGCTGCCGGTGTTGTTGCCGGATTACACCTGCACGACGCAATTCGGCTTGCGAATTTGGCTGCTGGAACTGTAATTGCAAAGCTTGGAACTGTGCCGGTTTCCTCAGCAGAATTGCAGGCTGCCCTCGTAACCGTCGGCGAGACAGGCCGCGCGGATAAGCTCTGCTCACCGGAGACGCTCCTGAAGCGCGTCGCGCAATGGCGGATTGCAGGCCAGCGGATTGCATTCACCAATGGCTGCTTCGATCTCCTTCACATGGGGCATTTGGAGTTGCTCCGGCAAGCAAAACAGGAAGGTGACTGTCTGGTTGTTGCGCTGAATACCGATAGATCAGTTCGCGCGCTTAGAGGCGCCGGCCGCCCCATTATCTCTGAGGACGCTCGCATAAATCTGGTGGGCGCGCTGCCGTTTGTTGACGCTGTAGTGCTCTTCGATGAAGAGACACCGGTCAATCTGATCCGGGCAATACGCCCCAATGTGCTTGTAAAGGGAGCGGATTATTCGGAAGAAGAAGTCGTTGGCGCGCATGAAATGAAAGCCTGGGGCGGGCGAGTGGCTCTGATTCCGCTGCTCGAGGGTTTCAGCACGACTGCAATTCTCAAGCGGGCGGTTGCCTCCCTGCAAGATCCTGCTCATCACATCGTCCAATAATTTTGAATGGCGGAGATTTTCTGAACGGCCGGCTGCCCTGCGTCTTAGCGCACGCTTAGAAGGAGACATGCTCGTGGACAGAATCAAGAAAGTCGTTGTCGTAGGCCTCGGGGAGGTGGGGCGACCGCTGTTCGACCTCGCCTCAAAGCAGTATGAAGCTTTCGGAGTCGACGTCGAGCCTCCAGCAGAGAAGATCGATCAAGTGGACGTCATGCACGTCTGTATCCCATTCGGGATCGATGACTTCATCGGCGAGGCGGCGCGGTACATCGAGATGTTCCGGCCCGCCTTAACGATCATTGGCAGCACTGTGGCGGTCGGAACCACCCGCGCGATTGCCAATCGGACCGGAGCTGCGGTCGTGAACAGTCCGGTGCGCGGCAAACACGTGAAAATGCTTTCGGATGTGCTCCACTACACCAAATTTGTCGGAGCAATCGACGCACTCTCCGGCCAGCAAGCGGCCAAGCACTTTGAATCGCTGGGCATGAAGACGCGCATTCTCTCTTCCCCCGAGGCAACGGAGCTCGCGAAGCTCACGGAGACAACGTACTTTGGGGTGATCATCGCTTGGGCCCAAGAGGTCGAGCGTTACTGCGATCAACTCGGGCCGAAATATGATGAGGTTGTTTCGTTCTACGAAGAGATCAAATATCTCCCGCCAGTAAAATATTTTCCGGGAGTCGTCGGCGGCCATTGCGTCATGCCAAACATTGAAATTCTGACGCACTTGGTGCGTTCCGAGCTCCTGCGTGCTATCCAGTCATCGAATCGGCAGAAGATCGAGCGTGAAGCCCGTCTGAGCAAGGCGAACGCCTCTCAAGAAAAAGAGATCGCGCAAAAGGCTGCGTCCCGCACATGAGAGAACAACACGCTCCGGAAGTGTCAAACGATATGGGCTCACGCACCTCGCTAGCCTCCTACGTTTTAATCACTCCCGCTCGTAACGAAGAGGCGTTCATCGAGAAGACTATCGAGTCGGTGATTCATCAAACCTCCTTGCCGCTGAAGTGGGTGATTGTGGACGATGGGTCCACCGACAAAACCACGGAGATTGTCGGCCGCTACCTGGCACAGCATTCGTGGATTGAGATGGTCCAGATGCCCCAGCGCCGGAATCGCAACTTTGCTGCGAAAGTGCATTCTTTTAATGCCGGCTGTGAACGGGTCAAAGGCCTGCAGTATCAGATCATCGGGAACCTCGATGCGGATATCTCATTTGACAGCGATTTCTTCGCATTTCTCCTTGAGAGATTCGCTGAGGATCAAACTCTCGGCGTGGCTGGAACGATTTTCCGGGAGGAAGGATACAGCTCCGAGCGGCAAAGTTTCGAGGGTCACCGCCATGTTGCAGGGGGCTGCCAGTTGTTTCGAAAGTTGTGCTTTGAAGAAATCGGTAGATTCGTACCAAATCCGGCTGGTGGAGTCGACTGGATAGCAGTTACGACCGCCCGTATGAAGGGCTGGACGACTAGGTCATTTCGAGAAAAATCGTTCTTCCACCACCGGCATCTGGGTATGGCAGAGCGCAGTGTTTTCGCCGCGACATTCTCTTACGGCGAGAAAGACTATTACCTGGGCGGCCACCCGCTCTGGGAATTCTTCCGAGTCCTTTATCGCATGAAGAACCGGCCCTATCTCCTCGATGGCTTGGCATTGGGGCTGGGCTATTGCTGGGCGTTTCTTCGCGGCACACCACGCCCTGTTAGCCGCGAGCTAATGGCATTTCACCGCAAAGAGCAGATGCAGAAGCTCAGGGCGATCTTCAAATTGCTGCGAAGGCTCCGACGCGTCGACAATTTCACGGTGATGCAAAAAGAAGACGGTCCAGCGCGGACTATATGAATCAAGCATTGTCTAAAATGGTTCCTGCCGCAGTCTCCCGATTCACAAACTGGCTCGAGCGGTACGGCGAAACGTCTTACGATCATCAGAGCTTCTTCGCGAGTACGCTTGGCCGGGGCGCGAAGTCGCTCTATTACCGGAATCGCCCACTCGGGACGCTGGCTGTTGCTCCCATGGAATTCTGCGAGGCGTTTCTTCCTTCGGCGCGCACACTTTTTTGGCAACCGCAGCGCTTCCCGATCGCAGACGCTCACTATGCGATGGGCTACGCTCTCCTTGCGCAGCTTTATCAATCGGAGCCGCATTACCAACGAGCTGTTCACTTCCTCGAAGTGCTGCGGCAAAGCCGTTGTCCAGGCTATACGGATTATTGCTGGGGATATCCTTTCAATTGGGAGACGAGAACTGGCACCATCGCCGAAGGCACGCCACTGATCACCACAGTGCCGTACGTTTACGAGGCCTTCTCATACGTGTACGCCATTGATAGGAATACGAAATGGCTTGACGTCATGCACTCTATCGCCGAACACGCGGCCAATGATTACCGTGATTGGGAGACTGGACCGAATACCGCGAGCACTGCTTATACGCCGGGAGCGGAAGATCGTAGAGGCGTCGTTAATGCGAATGCATACCGCGCATTCTTGCTCTCGCAGGCGGCTCATGATTTTTGCGATGAGCGGTACGCGAAGATCGCGGCTCGCAATCTCAATTTCGTCCTTGAGTCTCAAAATCCGGATGGATCCTGGTATTACGCAAGAGACGGCAGAAGCGATTTTGTGGACCATTTCCATACCTGCTTTGTTCTGAAGGCGCTCGCGAAAATTGAGCAGTTTGCCGGCGAGGTTCCGTGCGGGTCGGCGATCGAGCGCGGCGTTGCATATTACGCCAGAAGCCTGTTCGATGCGCGCGGTTTGCCTGCGCCATTCTCCCAAGCGCCGCGGCTCACTGTGTATCGGAGGGAACTGTACGACTACGCGGAGTGCATTAATCTAGGGGTGCTGCTGCGAGACAGGTTTCCAGAACTGGACGCCATTCTCTCGCGAGTCATCGCCGACCTGCTCGCACGTTGGCAAAAGCGCGATGGCTCATTCCGTTCGCGCGAGCTTTTGATCGGCTGGGACGATGTCCCAATGCACCGCTGGGCGCAGTCACAGTTGTTCCGAAGTCTGTGCTTCTTACTCTATCGAAACGCAAACCAGTCTGCCCGAACTCTCGCAATCAGGCCGGTTCAATTACTGGAGCAGATTGCTAAGTAAGCGGCATCCCATGTGCGGCATTTGCGGACAATATAATTTCGGAAATCGCGTGCCCGTTCAGCCTCGGGACATCAAAGCAATGACCAATACCCTCCTCCATCGAGGCCCTGACGATGAAGGCTATTACGTTACGGGACCGGTTGGACTCGGGTTTCGCAGGCTGTCGATCATCGATTTGGCTGGTGGCCATCAGCCGATGTCGGACGAGGACGAATCTGTCTGGGTGATTTTTAACGGTGAGATCTACAACTTCCTTGAGCTAAGGCGCGAACTAGAAGGGTACGGCCATCGGTTCCGTACTAAATCCGACACAGAGGTCATCATCCACGGATACAAGCAGTGGGGCGATGAGGTGCTCAACCGCCTCAATGGCATGTTCGGTCTCGCAATCTGGGACGTACGGCAGAGACGCCTGGTTCTCGCCCGCGATCCATTGGGAATCAAGCTACTTTACTACAGGGTTGATGGTGACTGTCTGTATTTCGGCTCGGAGATCCGTGCGATTCGGGCCATGATGACGGGCGCGGCCGAGATCGATCCTTTGGCACTTAATCTCTTCCTGCGCTACCGCTACACGCCATCACCTTATACGATTCTCAAAGGCGTGTGCAAGCTTGCCCCGGGAACCAAGCTAACGGTTCAAAGCGGCTCTTATGAGGTAAGCCGATGGTACCGATTCAAGCCTAATCCTTTCGCAGCAACAATATCGCCCGACGAAGCCAGGGAAGAGTTGCGAACGCTCTACAAGGAGGCGGTCCGGCGCCAGCTCATTAGCGATGTGCCGGTTGGCTTGCTTCTGAGCGGCGGCGTTGATTCCGGCTTACTGCTTGCGTTGATGAATCTCCAAGGGAGTGCTTGGCCGACTTACACCATTGGATACGGCTCGACCTTCGCCGATGATGAATTGGCGGATGCCGCGGAAACCGCGCTGACACTGGGTTCGAAGCATACGTCCGTCACGATTTCGAGATCCATTTTCGAGGATGCACTGCCGAAGGTTGTTGCAGCCCTCGAGGAACCGATTGCAGCTTCCTCGATTGTCCCGATGTACTTCGTATGTGAGCGAGCCAGCCAAGACCTTAAGGTAGCCTTGGTCGGACAGGGGCCGGACGAATTGTTTGGCGGTTATCGTCGTCATCTTGGCGTCCGCTACGGCGCGCTCTGGGCACGATTGCCTACCTGGATGCGCAGTTCAATCGCTTCGGCCGTCGCCGCCCTGCCGAGAAATGAGACATTGAAGCGGGGAGCTTACTCGCTGGCAATCCCAGTTCGGATGCGCAGGTATCAGCACGTTCTGTCGATCCAGCCGGGAGACCACGTCGACAAACTGTTCCAGGATGGACTCCTGCCTCCCAGTTCAGGCGACGCGATACTGGAATGCTGGGAGGGCCTTGATGATCTCATGGCCGCAACGGATGAATTAGGCGGGCTCCAGTTCCTGGAAGTGCGATCCACACTGCCGGACGAGCTTCTCATGTACGCGGATAAGCTCTCCATGGCGCATGGTCTCGAACTTCGCGTCCCTTATCTCGACAAAGAGATCGTCGAATTTGTCGAAGGACTACCGGCAAGCTTTAAGGTCCGAAATGGCTCCGGGAAATGGCTGCACCGTCAGGTGTCTCGGACCTATCTTCCTGGTTCGATCTTAAACCGGCCAAAACGCGGGTTTGCTGTCAATGTCGTGGATAATTGGTTCCGCGGGGCCATCGACAGCAGGATGGCCGAGAGCCTCGTTGACAGCAGTTCCAAGATCTATCAATACCTTAACCCGAATGCGGTCAGCAAGCTCTTGGAGCAACATGGCTCAGGCCGACAGGACAATCATAAAATGCTGTTTAGTCTGGTCGTTTTTGAGGAATGGCTGCGGGCGCATGAGGAGCCCGTGGCAGCACTGAGTTAGGGGGCAGGTGTTAATGATTGGAGTCGTTGCCGGTTCTGGGGAAGAAGCTTTGGTCCGGGAATTCTTCGAACTGTTCAAGACCCCGTGGGAATTTTACCGAAAGGATCAACGGTATGATGTTCTGCTTTGTGCAGGAGATGGCCAGTTCCAAGGAGCTGCAAAACTCGCCGTCGTCTACGCGGGTAGGAAGACGCGTTTTGACAACGAGCAGAACATCCGAACCGGGCTCCCACGAAAATACCCCCGCATCTTCTCGTACGATGGAAAAGGAATCCCGATCTATGGGGACACCATCGCCTTTCCGGAGAAAGACAGGGGTCTGCTGGCGGATGAAGATTCCCACGAGTGCACGGCATATCTCGACCAGCATAGAGAAATCGCGTTAGCAAGGATCGGCTACGACCTATTCGCTGAGCTTCGTCTATTGCTGACAGTGGGTCAGCCTGCTGCCAACGCCAATATACCTACGCTGGAGCTGCATATTGCCTTCCTGAGAGACTTAATTACCAGATGCGGTGTGTCTTTGGTTGAGGTCCCTCCACTTCCGCCTGGATATTCCTTTGTCGCTTGCTTGACCCATGATGTCGACCATCCCTCGATCCGTCAACACAAATGGGACCACACAATGTTCGGGTTTTTGTACCGGGCCGTCTTCGGTTCTTTGCGGAATCTTATCCGCGGACGGATGTCCGTTCGGGACCTGATCACGAATTGGGCGGCGACCCTGAAGCTGCCATTTATTCATATGGGTCTTGCAAAAGATTTCTGGCGGGATTTTCCCGATCGTTACTTAGAAATGGAGGACAATGTCTCCTCCACTTTCTTCATTATTCCTTTCAAGAACTACCCGGGAAAGAGCGCCGATGGTCTGGCTCCAATGTATCGTGCGGCTCACTATGAAGCTCGGGCGATTGCAGATTTGATCTCCAGACTGACGACTGCCGGTTGTGAAATTGGACTCCACGGAATTGATGCGTGGCTCGACGTTTCCAAAGGCCACGAGGAACTTGACGAGATTCGCCGCCTAACGGGAAGCGCGGAAGTTGGCGTGCGGATGCATTGGCTCTATCATAACCATCAATCGCCTGTGGTTCTGGAAAAGGCCGGAGCATCCTACGACTCAACGATTGGCTACAACGACACGGTGGGGTATCGTGCGGGTACGACGCAAGTATACAGACCGCTCGAAGCCACTCGGCTACTCGAATTACCATTGCATGTGATGGACACGGCTTTGTTCTACCCCGACTATCTTGATCTGTCTCCACAAGATGCGAAAGTAGTTCTCGGTCGATTGGCAGACAATGCAGTCCAGTTTGGCGGTTGCCTCACAGTCAACTGGCACGATCGCAGCACGGCCCCTGAAAGGTTGTGGGGTGCGTGTTACGGTAATCTAGTTCAGGATCTGAAATCTCGATGCGCGTGGTTTGCGACAACCGGGCAGGCAATTGCTTGGTTTAGAAAACGTCGATCGGTAGTGTTCGAAACGGATTGTCCGGAGACGAACGCGATTCGCGCAAGGGTCGCGGTCGCTCACAGCGATAATCTTCCCGGTTTGCGATTCCGAATCCATGAGGTGCGGAAGCCAAGCGGCGCCGGAACTCGCGGTTCAGCAGGCTACGTCGACGTCGCGATCGATGAAACCGTTGACAACTGTGTTCCGTTGGGACTGACCGTCTCGAACGGAGCCGAAATCAGCTGAGATTTCGGAGGAACTACAGCGGGTCAACGATTCGGGTGCACTTTTCGGAGTAGCAGAAATCGTCGTCATCCTGAGGACGATCTTCAAGCTGCTCCCTCTGCGAGCATTGCTTCAAGCGCGACGAACGCAGCCCTGAGCGGATTCATACGATGTCCCCCACTTTAGCGCTATTCCTTTGGCTCGTCCTTCTTTTGGGGCTGCTGCGCTTCGACCCCGCCAAAGATTCGGGGACTTCGCTCGCTTTGTGGGTGCCTTTGATCTGGATGTTCATTGTCGGATCGAGGATGCCTTCGCAATGGCTCGACATGCAAGTGGGGACGGCGGCCCAGGCCTTTGAGGAAGGGAACCCGTTGAATCGAAGTGTTTTTTTGGCATTAACTCTACTGGCAATGGGCATACTACTGTCACGGTCTTTCAAATGGAGCGGTTTCCTGACGCGCAACCGTGTCCTCATTGCATTTGTTTCTTTCGCCCTCCTCAGTGTCCTCTGGTCCGACTTTCCTTTCATCACTTTCAAACGGTGGTTTCGCGACCTCGGCAATTACCTGATGGTGCTTGTCATTCTCTCCGATCCTCACCCGTTAGAGGCTGTGCGCACCGTGCTTCGTCGCCTTTCCTTCTTACTGATCCCGCTTTCGATTGTGGTCATTAAATACTATGGAGAAATTGGCAGGCACTATTCACAGTGGACAGGCACTGCGACATATGTGGGAGTGGCAACCAGCAAGAATATGCTAGGCCTGTTGTGCTTGGTGAGCGGCATTTTCCTGTTCTGGGATACGGTGACGCGCTGGGCTGAACATAAAGAACGGCGAACACAACGGATCATCCTCGTGAACGTCGCGTTTATCGCCATGACGCTCTGGCTGCTGCATCTCGCCCACAGTGCGACCTCGAGCGTGTGTTTGGTCATCGGCTGTTTGGTGATTGCTGCGGCTCATAGCAGGTTTGGCAAGCGGCATCCCGGTTTCCTCCAGGTGTTGTGCCCGGCGTCATTCTTTCTGTACCTGATTCTAGCATTCGGTTTCGGCATGAATGCAGAGATGGTAAGCGACGTCGGACGGAACCCAACCCTCACGGATCGAACCTTCATATGGAAGATCCTGCTGAGTATGAAGACCAATCCGCTCGTCGGCACCGGATACCAGAGCTTCTGGCTTGGCTCTCGGCTCCAAAGAGTTTGGCAGAGCTTTCCTGGCATAAATGAGGCGCATAACGGTTATCTCGATATCTATCTAACGCTGGGGGTGATGGGACTTGTCCTCCTTGTTGGATTCCTCATCGCTAGCTATGGAACAATCTGCAAACGGATTAGGTCCGCTTCTGCCCTCGCCTCGCTCAGCTTAGCCATCTGGACAATATTACTCTTCTATAACGTCACCGAGGCGGCATTCGATGGAGGTTTGTTGTGGGTGATGCTCCTTCTGGGAGTTGTTGTCATCCCCGAATACGCCGAGGCGCGAGTGGCAAGTCCGGTTGTGTGCGAAAATGCGCCAGTTACGGGACGGTGGCCGAGTACTCCAACGGAGTCCACGCGGTTTGCGGAAATGACCAGACGATTCTCCGCAGCATCGCGAGGCAGCTACCAGAAAGGCAGATAATGCTGGAAGTCAGTGGCAAGGAAATTCGTGTCGAAGGTAGGCTGATTCGAATTGCTCACCTCGACGGAGAAGGGTATCAATTTCTGGACGACCCAGAGGCAGCGCTGGGAGTCATCCGAGACTCTGGAACCAGGGTTGACGTTTTCACCTTCATACAGAAAGTGTCTGACACGTCGCCGCAGTACAGCTACCCCATGGAATGGGACAACATGGCCGTCCTTCCCGTTTCGAGCTTTGATGAATGGATGAAACGGCAGATCGATTTCAAGGTTAGGAATAGGGTCCGGAAAGCCGCGAAAAATGGGGTGGTCGTGCGGGAGGTGCCCTTCGACGACACCCTCCTTCGGGGTATATCCTCCATCTATAATGAGTCGCCCATCCGACAGGGCCGACGTTTTTGGCACTACGGCAAGAATCTCGAGGCCCTGCGGAGAATGAAAGCAACTTTCATTGATCGTAGCATTTTTATCGGTGCCTTTTTCGAAAATAACCTAATTGGCTTCGCGAAGCTCGTAACCGAAGAACATCGAAGCCAGGCTGGCCTGATGCATATTCTTTCCATGATTCAACACCGTGATAAAGCTCCGACAAATGCCCTAATCGCCCAAGCCGTTCGATCCTGCGCCGACCGAGGAGTCTCGTACCTTTGGTACGCAAACTTCTCGTACGGAAAAAAACAGCGCGATGCACTGTCCGAATTCAAGCGGCACAATGGATTCCAGAAAGTCGAAGTCCCTCGGTATTATGTTCCGTTAACAGTCGCAGGCAGGACCGCCCTCCGTCTGGGTCTACACCGCAGCAGTAACAACTGGGTTCCTGAACCCGCCGCCGCCACATATCGCAGAATCCGAGCATTGTGGTATGCAAAGAGATTCCAAAGCCCAAAAGAAACCACCTAACAGAAGGCGATGCTGATGCCAGGAATCCTCGGTTTCATAAGCGGAATGCCGCCCGAGCAGGCAAAACGAGAGCTTCGCCAGATGCTCGACGACTTACGCCACGAGGAGTTCTACACGGCGGGGATGTGGGCGGACGAGTCGCTCGGCGTGTACGTGGGCTGGACCGCGCGAAAAGACTCCTTCTCCGACGGGATGCCTGTGCGAAACGAGAGGCGAGACGTGGTTCTCGTCTTTTCCGGAGAGGAATTTCCTGAGCCTGGGACGGTTCAGCGTCTGAAGGAACGAGGACACGATCTCGACGTTCACGGACCTTCCTATCTTGTGCACCTCTACGAAGAAAATTCATCGTTTCCGTCGGTTTTGAACGGCAGATTTCACGGATTGTTGATAGACCGGAGCCGTGGAACAGCAACGCTCTTCAACGACCGCTATGGCATGCACCGCATTTACTACCATCAGTCAAAGGATGCGTTCTATTTCGCTGCCGAAGCCAAGGCAATTCTTGCAGTCCGCCCGGAACTCCGGCGCGTTGATCCTCGCGGCCTAGGTGAGTTCATCTCCTGCGGCTCTGTCTTGGAGAACCGCGCACTCTTCCAGGACATTGACGTTCTGCCGCCGGCTTCGACGTGGGTTTTTCGGAACGGCTCGCTCGAGCGGAAAGGCAGCTATTTTCAGACGAAAGAATGGGAAGAACAAGAGCCGCTCGATCCGGAATCCTACTATCGGGAGCTCCGCGACGTTTTTGCGCGAAACCTCCCTCGCTATTTCACGGGCCGGGAGCGCATCGCCATGTCCCTGACCGGCGGCCTCGATACACGAATGATTATGGCCTGGCAGAAGCCGGATCCCGGAGCCCTTCCCTGTTACACATTCGGAGGAATGCTCCGCGATTGCCAGGACGTTACCTTAAGCCGGCGGATTGCCGGCCTTTGCAAACAATCTCACCAGGTACTTCCGGCAGGGCAGGAGTTTCTGGCGCAATTTCCTTACTATGCCGAGCGCGCCGTCTATTTGAGTGATGGATGCGCGGACGTAAGCCGCGCCCCGGACGTCTATCTGAACGAGCTGGCCCGTGAAATTGCTCCCGTGAGGATGACGGGAAACTATGGTGGAGAGGTCCTGCGCGGAGTCCGGGCGTTCAAACCAGAGGAGCCGGCGGGCGGCCTATTTTGCCCCGAGGTACAGCGCCAGATAGGCCAGGCGAGCGAAACCTATGGCGGCTTGGTCCATGGCCACCCGGTTTCTTTCGCGGCTTTCAAGCAGTTTCCTTGGAATCATTATGGCGTCCTCGCAATCGAGGAATCTCAACTTTCGCTGCGAGCTCCGTTCCTGGATAACGACTTTGTGCGGACAGTCTTTCGCGCTCCGCGCGCCGGTTTGACGAGCAATCGAGTCTCGTTACGACTGGTTGCCGATGGAAATCACGCTCTTCTGCGCATCCCGACTGACCGTGGTTTGGCGGGCGAACGGGGACGCTTCTCGAGGGCCGCTTCGCAGGGTCTGCTCGAGTTCCTATTCAAGGCCGAGTACGGATACGACATGGGAATGCCGCAATGGGTAGCCCGGATCGACCATGCTTTTTCCCGCTTCCATCTCGAACGGCCATTCCTCGGCAGACACAAGGTCTTCCATTTCCGGATCTGGTATCGCGATGCGCTCGCGAAGTACGTGCGGGAAATGTTGCTCGACCCGCGCAGTCTCTCCAGGCCGTATATCGAACGAAAAGGCCTCGAGGCCGTTGTACAAGGTCACCTCAAAGGGAATCGAAATTACACGGCGGAAATCCACAAGCTCCTGACGCTTGAGATCCTTCATCGGCTGTTTCTGGATAATCTGGAGACTGGCGCTTCGAGTGTACGCACCGAACTCCCCTTAGCGACAAGTGCCGTTCAGTAGGCGACAGCCACCGGGTTCGCCGGAGCGGCGGGAGCCGTTGCCGAGCTGGTGACATCCAACGGATGCGGGTAGACGTAAGGCTTGTAATACACGCTCCACGTATTCGTTGTCGCGCACTGGTAGAGCGTCTGCGTGTCCGTCGCCCAATAAGCTACAAGCGGCGTGCAAGTCGATGGGCGCGCGGAAAGCAAACCTGATCCAGTCCCGCTGGTGCCGTTGAAACTTGACGTGTACTGATAATAATCCCGGTTCGCGGCGAGTACAGAAGAGTCAGATGTACCAATCTCTGGCCTAGAATAGCCTGGAACCGGATTCCATGTATCGAGCCATTCGTAATTTGGCTCTAAATTTTGATGCGGCCACGTCAGCGTGCTGGTAACTGTATCAACTGCGTTAGGAAAATCACCAGATAGAAGGTCGCTTTTCCCTTGCCCGGGCTGGTCGATACAAGCATATCCAGACGTGGTTACTGTGTTTTCGTCCCACGCGGAGCCGGTGCCGTTGAAGGACGTTCCGCAATAGCCCCAGCCATTTGGAGCGGCGGTTTGAGAATAGGCGGAATTATCTCTCCTCATCGAGAGCATATCAATGAGGGATTCAAATCCAACCGGGGCCGAATTGCCCCAAACAAGGGCCGTGCCGCTGCTGTCGAAAAACGCAGTGAATGTTGGAGTAGAGTTTGACCCATTAAGTGTGTTGTTATAGATTTCTTGTGCTCGGCAGCCGCGAATTCGCCCGGAACCTCCTGTAGGGTGAGTCTGCACCCCTGTATCATTCATGGTGTTATAGCGAATCACAAGACGGCCTCCCATGGAACAATCATCTACGTAGGAGGCGTATGTGCCGTTGCCACTCAGCAGGCCGCTGAAGATGTTGTTCTCTATGAAAAGGAAATTACTTCCACTGAAATTCGTGTTGTCGGCCCAAGAGCCGTCGCCAAAGGAGTCGTTGTTATAACTGTCCATCCACACGGTAACAGATGAACCAGAATCGAAGACGCTGTGGTCCACCACGCCGTAAATCCAACCTGAAAATTTTACTATCACAAAGGTTGCGCCGCCCGTGTAGGTATTTCCATTGAAATGGCAGTGGTCGAGACGAAGATTCTGCGAATCTCCGTCAATTGCTACTATGCCGTTGTCTTTGGCAGAATTTCCGGTGCCCCCCTCAACTGTAATCCCAGCGAGGCGAAAGTGTGAAGATGCCGATCCGGTTGATATTGAAAGCAGCGCACTGGTACTAGCAAAATCGTCCACTATAACGGTGGCATCCCCACCACCGGTCACACCGAGATTCCCAGCCCCTAAAATGGAAAGGCTGCTGCTACCAGACGGTACCGTCAGGGTAACCTGGGTCGTCCAGTCGCACGTTCCTGCGGGGATGTTCACGGTCGTGGTTGAAGAAACTACAGAATTGAACGCAGCCTGCACGTCCGTCGTATTACACGAGGCTGCGGTGATGGTTTGCGCCTGCGCCCCCGCACCGAAAAGAGCACTCAGGAACAAAATGAATGACAACCATTTTATCGTTCTGGTCACTGATGGGCTTCCTTTCGAGCTGTGCCGATACTCGCACCCATATATTGCTCAGAAACAACAGCAAAATCAACCGCTCTCCGGAGCAGGCCTCAGGGGCTTGCCGAAAGGACGGGTAAAGCACCACCTTAGCCCTTCCGGGCAGCCTGTCTCCCTCCCTCCGCTTACCGCTGCCTCGCCAAAAGGAGCAAGGGTATGAAGATCGCGTACTTGATGCTTGTCCACAAAGACCCACAGCTTTTGAAGAGAGCGATTGCAACGCTTTCCACCGAGGACTGTGCGTTTTTCATCCACATTGACCGCAAGGCGAATATTCAGGAGTTCCGCAGCATTGGCGGCGACAATATCTTTTTTAGTGAGCAGCGGATACCCGTCCATTGGGCGGAATTTTCTCAGTGCGAGGCGACAATGGAATTAATCCGGCAGGCGCTGGCCGGCTCCATAGACTACGATTACCTTGTCTTTTTGCAGGGCGCCACTTACCCACTAAGAGGGGGCGAGTACATTCAGCGATTCCTGGAAAAGAATCGTGACTTGGGGTTCATGAACCTAGTGAAAATGCCAGCGGCAGGCTACCCGCTTTCCAAAATCAACACGCTAAGGTACCCGTCCGATAAGCCGGTCCGGCGCCTCGCTTCGAGGGCGCTGGCAAAGCTGGGTCTGGCTCAACGGGACTACAGGAAACACCTCGGAGGGCTCGATGCTTACTCGGGCCATGCTTGTTGGGCTCTGTCGAGAAACGCGTGTCAGTTCATAATGGACTTCGCGACGTCGAATCCTCAGGTGGTGGAGTACTTCCGAAACACGTTTGTGCCTGAGGAATCGTTTTTCCACACAATTCTGGGCAATTCGCCGCTTCGGTCTCGGACGCGAAAGAATCTCGTATACGCTGATTGGTCCACATCCCTGGGCGAGCACCCTGCCATGCTTAATGAAGGACACGTCAAGTTCTTCAAAGCGCAGGAAAAGGTATGGGTCGATGACGAGTGGGGTTCCGGAGAAGTTTTGTTTGCGCGAAAGTTTTCCGATGAGAACCTCCAGTTAGTGGATCGCATCGACGAGATGATAAGGCGAAAAGAAGGGCAGCATGCCTCCTCGCTCTCAAGAGTTAAACTATGAAGCCGGTAGTCTCAATTCTGATTCCTGCATACAACGCGGAGGAGTGGATTGCTGACACACTCCAGTCCGCGATTGCGCAAACTTGGCAGCGCAAGGAGATCATCGTCGTGGACGACGGCTCCCGCGACCGAACGGCGGAAGTGGCGCGGCGATTTGCCTCGAAAAATGTCAAAGTTGCATCCACGGAGAACCAGGGTCTTTCGGCGGCTGTAAACAACGCCTACCGGCTCTGCCAAGGCGATTACATCCAGGAGCTAGACGCCGATGATCTTCTGGCGCCGGACAAGATCGAAAGACAGCTCGCGGCCCTGCGGAAAGGGGACAGCAGGCGAATACTTCTTTCCTCGCCGTGGGCTCCCTTCTATTTTCGAACCAACGGCGCCCGTTTTGTTCGCAACTCCCTCTGCCAGGACTTGTCTCCCGTCGAGTGGCTCCTGAGGAAGATGGGCGAGAACCTTCACATGCAAAACGCGACTTGGTTGGTCAGCCGGGAACTGGCTGAAGCCGCCGGTCCCTGGGACGAGCAGCTTAACTACGACCAAGATGGCGAATACTTTGTCCGCTTGCTCCTGGCATCCGAAGGTACCCGTTTCGTGCCCGGCACCGGAATTTTTTACAGAGCCACCGGGTCAAACCGCGTCAGCTACATTGGCAACTCCGACAAAAAAAAAGACGCGCTGCTTCTTTCGATGAAGCTGCACATTCAGTATCTCCGCTCGCTTGAAGAAAGCGAACGCGTCCGAAAAGCCTGCTTAACTTACCTGCAAAATTGGTTTGGCAGTTTCTATCCGGAGCGGCCCGATCTTGTCGCGCAGGCGCAGGCTCTCGCCGCGGAACTCGGTGGCCGCTTGGAGCCTCCGCGCTTGCGCTGGAAGTATGCCTGGATGAAACCGATCGTGGGATTGAAGGCCGCAAAACGTGCGCAGATGGCGCTTCCGCAGTTTAAGGCCTCGCTGGTCAGGCGCTATGACAAAGCAATGTTTCGCCTGGAGAATCGCCGCAATAAGAATGCCAGCCGAGTTACCAACGTCACGCCCGCCACTGAGGCGAATGACTGAGAAGAAAACAAAGCCGCCAAGTTCCGTCGGGCAGACCGACAGGATCATAGCAATCTGGGAAGAGCACTTGGAGGTTGCCAAGACGCTTCCCAGACTGGCCGCATCTGTCTCAAGCGCTGTTGATATCATCTGCTTTTCCCTGTCTGCGGGCGGCCAACTCCTCATTGCCGGGAATGGAGGATCAGCGGCGGACGCGCAGCACATTGCTGCGGAACTTACGGGCCGTTTCCTGCGTGAGCGGCAACCCCTGCGCGCCATTGCGCTGCATGGAAATGCGTCGGCTCTGACCGCAGTGGCAAATGACTATGGCTACGATCAGGTTTTTGCCCGCGAACTTGCCGCCCATGCCCGGCCGGGAGATGTGCTGCTGGCGATATCGACCAGCGGCAATAGCCGCAATATCCTTCGCGCAATCGAAGTGGCGCGTCAGAAGAGCGCCACGGTGATTGGACTGACCGGTGATTCCGGCGGGAAAATGAGTCAGGCCTGCGATCTTTGTTTGTGCGTTCCCTCCAAATCGACGGCGCGGATTCAGGAAATGCATATCACCATCGGGCACGCCATCTGCGAACTGGTGGAAGAGAAGCTGGGAAAAGAATGAAGCAGAATTTGCGAGGCATTGAGGGCCCGCCAAACGACACGGGCGAGCGCGAAATCGCTTTTGATTGCCGGTTTTTCCTGGGGGATCGTCCCTGCCGGTGGCACAAATCTCATGGCGCACTTTGCACATGCGAGCACTACCAGCGGGTCCAGCATCGGCTCTTGATCATCAAGCTCGACGCCATGGGCGACGTACTCCGGACCACCGCGTTGCTTCCCGCGCTAGCAGAAGCGCACCCAGGAGTGGCGATCACGTGGATAACGAGGCGCGAGTCACGTCCTCTGCTTGAGGGAAATCCCTACATCACCGAGATTGTTGATTACGGCGAAGACGCGTTGCTGCAGTTGCAGGTGCGTACCTTCGATCGCGTGATCAATCTCGACGCTGGCAAGACTGGTGCCGCGCTGGCCAGTATGGCAAATGCAACGCAGAAGGATGGGTTCATACTTGACGCGCGAGGCCGCGTGCAGCCCACAAATCCTGCCGCGCGGAAATGGCTGGAAATGGGCATTTTCGACGATTTCAAGCGCCAAAATGCGAAGACCTATCAGGCCCTGATGCTGGAAATTATCGGCCTTGGCGGAGCACGCCACAGATATGTACTCGAACTGACGGACGGGGAACGGGTGCGCGGCCGTACGCATCTGCAGCGGTTGGGAGTTGATTTCTCGCGTCCGGTCATCGGTCTGAATACCGGAGCCGGACGGCGATGGGAATTGAAGCAGTGGCGCGAAGACGGCTACCTTGAATTGATCGAACGCTTGGCGAGGCGGGACACCGCGCAGTTTGTACTGCTCGGGGGTCCAGAGGAACGTGAGCGCCATCACCGGCTGGTGTCGCGGTCTCGCGTGCCTCTGATCGATAGCGGGTGCGATAACCCGGTGCGACATTTCGCCGCGATTGTCGCCGCGTGCAATCTGGTTGTGGCCGGAGATACGCTGGCGATGCACCTGTCACTTGCTTTGGGTCGTCCCACGATTGCATTGTTCGGGCCCACTAGTTCGATCGAAATTGAAATGTATGGCATGGGTGAGAAAGTCGTGCCCCGGATGGATTGCCTTGGTTGTTATAAACCTACGTGCGACTTTGTGCCGAACTGTATGGACCTGATCACGGCCGGCATGGTTGAAGCTGCGGTCGAGCGGCAGTGGCCTCAGATTCGACCAGCCTCATCATCCGATCAGCTTAGCGAACAGTCTCTTCGCCTGTTAGACAAACGAGGGTCGAGCAGATGACGATCGGAACTCAAAGACACGGCAGCATTGCGGAGCTACCTATCGTGGTAACGTCTGGCGGGTCTCGTACAATCGCAGTGGCCATTCTTACAGGCGGCAGCGACAAACCCTACGCATTCGGCTTGGCAACGACGCTCCTCTCGAGAGGGGCAGCGATAGACCTGATTGGTAGCGACGAGCTCGATTGTCCAGAATTCCGTAACATGCCTGGATTGACGTTCCTCAAGCTACGAGGCGATCAACAGTTCAATGCCAGCTTCGTAAGAAAGGCGTATAGGATCTCAAGTTACTATATCAAGCTGATTCGATATGCCGCGACAGCCAAACCGAGAATCTTTCACATTTTGTGGAACAACAAGTTCGAAATCTTCGATCGAACGCTCCTTATGCTTTACTACAGGTTCTTGGGTAAAAGCATCGTAATCACAGCGCACAATGTGAATGCAGACAAGCGGGATTCTCAAGATACGCTGATCAATCGTATTACACTTCGAATCCAATACCGGCTGGCTCACCATGTTTTCGTGCACACGGAAAAAATGAGACTCGAACTCATCGAGGAGTTTGGCGTGCACGGGGGCCGGGCCACGGTTATCCCTTTCGGGATCAACAATGCTGTTCCCGACACGCTTCTCACCTCGCGCGAGGCGAAGCAACGGCTGGGCATACGAGATGGTGAAAGGACGATTCTGTTTTTCGGTAGGATCACGCGGTACAAGGGGCTTGAGTACCTGATCGCCGCATTTCGCCAGATCATCGCCCGACATCGCGACTATCGGCTGATCATCGCCGGCCGGCCAGAACCCGAAGACTTCGAGAGATACTGGCGTCCACTCCAGAAGCTAATCCATAAGGAAGTGGGGGGTGATCGAGTGCTCGTCCGGGCGGACTTCATTCCCGATGACGAAACCGAGGTCTATTTTAAGGCGGCGGACGTTCTCGTTCTGCCCTATCGGCACATCTATCAGAGCGGAGTCTTGTTCCTCGGACAAAGCTTTGGTCTGCCGGTTCTCGCAGCTGATGTGGGATCCCTGAGGGATGACATCATCGAGGGAAAGACGGGATTCGTCTTCAGACCTGATGACTCAAGTGACTTGGCGCGAACCATCGAACGATACTTCGCCAGTCCGTTATTCGCCGACTTAAACAACCAGCGGCATGCGATACGTGATTACGCGACGAAGAGGCATTCCTGGGACCCGGTCGGCCAGATGACCATGAGTCGATATGCACGCCTAATCGGACACAATTTCAGGGAGTTGGCCGATCGTGACGTACCAAGCATGTCTCCGTCGGACTGACCCAAGCCAAAATCGATAATCGATCCGCTTCTTTGGAAGCAAAAAAAACAAACGCTTCACATCCTGCGTAGTCACACTCGCCACATGATTAGCGCTTCAACGATTTAGCATGCCCGCACAAGAACAATTATTAGACGCGTTCAGTACCGCTCATTTGCAAGCAGATCTGAGGGGTCGATCTGTCCGCGCGGGACTGGTAACGCTTACATCGCAGGGCACCCAGTTCTTTATGCAATCAATCGCAACTGTAGTGCTCGCGCGACTGCTGACCCCCGGTGACTTCGGACTGGTGGCCATGGTCACTGCTGTCACGGGCCTGGGTTCTGCGTTTGCGGATCTGGGTCTGTCTGAGGCGACGATCCAGCGCGAAGAGATCACTCACGATCAAGTCAACGCGCTTTTTTGGATCAATGTCGCCATAGGGGTCGGGCTCATGGTCGTCACAATGGCCCTAGCTCCCGTGTTGGCTTGGCTCTATCGGGAACCGCGTCTCGTACATATCACATTATTGCTGTCCTTTACATTCCTCATCAGCGGATTACGGGTGCAGCCCGATGCCCTTCTCAGGCGCCAGATGCGCTTTGCATCGCTCGCGATTCGCGATGTGGCTGCGTATGCTTTGGCGGTCCCTCTCGCGATCACGATGGCGTGGAGAGGATCTGGCTACTGGGCCTTGGTCGCTCTCCCCGTGACACTGAATTTGACTGGAATGATACTTTCCTGGCTGATGGTCAAATGGAGACCGGGCTTGCCTCGTCGAAATGCCAATGTTCGTTCCCTGGTCGTATTTGGACGTGATGTTGCAGCCTCCTACCTTCTGTTTAATGTGAATCGCAGTGTCGACAACGTCCTGATCGGATGGTATTGGGGAGCCGCTCCGTTAGGTCTATATTCGAGGGCCTATAATCTTCTCATGCTGCCTGTGCGCCAGCTTAATGCTCCGGCTGCGAGCGTAGCTGTCCCCGCCTTTAGCCGAATCCAGTGCGATCCGGAGCGCTATGCAAGATACTATCTGCGCGCCATTAGCCTGATCGTGTGGGTCTGTGCCCCGCTGTTCGGGTTCCTCTTCACGGGCGCATCACCCGTGATCGTCCTGTTACTTGGAGCGCAGTGGCAGGGAGCGGCACCCGTCTTCCAAATCCTCGCGATTTCCGCTTTGGGACAATTGCTTCTTGAGTCGACCGTCTGGCTGCTCGTAAGCCGCGGGCAGGCGGACCGACTCCTCAAACTCCTGTTGATCATTTCTCCAATCATTATCGGCAGCTTTGTCATTGGGCTCCCCTTCGGTATTAAGGGAGTAGCTCTTTCATATTCAGTGGTCTTACTTGCGATACTCCCTTGGATACTCAAATTTGCTTTTCGCGGCACGACCTTGACTTTGCCCCGTCTTGGACGAGTGCTCCTGTACCCGGTTTTGTTTTGCCTTCTCGGTATCTGTCTTGCAAGGCTCGCACTGCACTGGATCGGTCCAGAGCGCCCAATTCCGCAGCTCCTAGTTGTAGGTCTAGGTTTCGCGATAGCTTATTTGGTCTCGGCGTTTATACGTCCCGCACGCGAAGAGATTACCTCTCTGAGGAAAATAATTGCAGAATTGCGCCCCTCCAGCCAAACCACCTAGACAGCAGCCTAGTCTAAGCTCCGCGGCGATTCTCAGGACCTGTAGTTTCGGAGGATGGGACTCCTCGGTTGTTGACATGGATCTCGGCTTGTCAAACCAGGAGCATGGGGTTACGAATTGCACCGCTGGGATTTTCATCGCGAATCTACGCTCGAGTCGCGGGAGTGGAAATTGGCCAAAGTTGTAATCGCGGTCGAGAAAGTGAACAGGCTGGATGCCACATGCGTCGGAGCCGCGGCTGAGCGCGGGCGCGATTGAGTAAAAGAGCGGTGCCGCGGCTGTAATTTGCAAACGGCCGTGACAGTGATCTCCTACTAACCGGGTCAGCGACCGTTCTTTGAAGCAGGAAAGGCGTTTACCGAGCACACGAATCAATCAGCAGATCCGGAAGAACTCACAGGAGTGAGAGATGACAATGGAAAAGACCGGGCAGATGTACGAGAAGTTTCTCGAGGAATATGGCTCTGACGACGCGGTGAATAAATATACCACGGGGACAGCAGGGTTCGGGATCAAGTATCTGCTGCGCAACGACTATGCCAGGGTGTATCTGAGCGTCGTGGATTCTTACTTGAAGACTTCGCCGACACTGCCTGTTCGGCTCTTAGAATTCGGCTGTGGTGGAGGGATGAACATCATTAGCCTCGTCTCGCTTTTGGAAGACAAGGGAATCCCTGTGGAATATGCCTATGGAACAGACTTCTCCTCACGCCTGGTTCACGTTGCAGAGGAGGAGGCCAAAGCTGGTTTATCGGCCGGTCTTGCAGGAAAAGTGAAATTTCATGTCGCGCGCAACGAGCGGCTGCTGGAAGATCTAGCCGCTGCATGCAGCAGGCCTGTCGAGGACCTCGCCGGTTTCTTTGACCTAATTGTGGGCGTGAACACATTTCGGTATTGCCATCGGCTCGGAAAGGCACAGGACAGCGCTGCGGACATCTTTCGATTGTTGAGCCCGGGAGGAGTGTGCATTATCATCGACATGAACAACAGATTTCCTGCTTTTCGAAGCCGTTTTAAAGATTCAGCTCAAGAGTCGGCAGAGTGTTATTTGCCTACTCTCGAGGAATACGCCTCTCCGTTGGAAACTGTCGGGTTCGAAATCGTGAGGAAGGCAAACTTCTGCTGGATTCCACATTCGGCAGGGGTCGCTCTCACGCGCTGCTGCCGCCTTCTGAGCCCATTGTTGAATCTTGTGGCTCCGAGCCGCGCTATGCGTTCGCTAGTAGTAGCGCGGAAACCCGCCTGAAACGATTGCAATCAGAGAGCTCCCATCAAGAGGAATCATTCTTGGCAAGGCTGGCAATCATCTTACACCGAGGCAGTCCAGGACCGAAAGAACTCCGGCTGAGCCATATTCTTGACTTTTTTGGTGTGCCCTGGACGGCGGTCGATGCCTCTCATTTCGCGGACCTGGACAGGAGTCCTCTGGAATATGCCGTGTTCGGATCGGTCCAGGCAATCGCAGTGGCATTGAAACAGCGACAACGACCCAGCTCCCCACTTTTGCGACCGGGTGTTTTCTACGCGTACGCAGACGACGAGCGAGGTCCTTGCGAACGTGCGCTCCAGTTTCTATTGGGAAATGCGAATTTGTCACTCCACGAGGTCCCTCCCGGCAATCTCTCACTGAACGTATCCAGTGAGTTGGCCGATATAGTTGGACCAATGGCCGGTCTCGAAGTCTCGGTGCGAGGGCGGAATGGAGATGCCGTTCTAATTGGAGCGGGGGCGGAAGGAAAATCAATGTTTTCGCCCATCATCTCCGCTGCCGGTGCTCCGATATTCCTTCAGTCCCAGCACGACAACTCCTCCATTTTTCTGTGCACAAGCTCGCAAATGGTCGACATTGACCAGCCGGTGGGCCAAGGCTTCTACGACGTGAAAGAACATTTCTGCTCTGTCGTTCCCCTCGTTATGTTCATCAGATTGATATTCCCCGACGTTGCTTGGCGACCGCAGGAACTCGGCGCTTGCCTCATCATTGACGACCCTCTACTCAGATCCCGGTATGGGTTCTGTGATTTCGCAAAGTTGCGCGATCTCATGCGACGCCACGAGTTCACAACTAACATAGCCTTCATTCCCTGGAACTGGCGTCGCACCTCTCGTGCTGCAGGCGACTTCTTCAGAGAAGAGTCAGAGCTTTTTTCGGTATCCATTCACGGTTGTGACCACACTGCAAGCGAGTTTGGGACGACGTCGCTTGAAGTCCTGCATGCCAGAGCCCAGCTGGCTCAATTCAGAATGAGAAATCACGAGTCCCGAACAGGCGTTCATCACGATGAAATCATGATTTTTCCGCAGGGCGTTTTCTCGTCCGCATGTCCAGAAGTTCTCAAGCGCGACGGCTTTCTTGCCGCAGTCAATACCGAAGTTGTTCCTGCGGACTTTGGCAATGCGCGGACCAGAATCAGGGATGTTTGGGACGTGGCCGTTATGAGTTATGGCGATTTCCCAACTTTCTCGCGCAGGTATGCTTTCCATGGGTTGGAGAATTTTGCCTTTGATTTTCTCTTGGGCAAGCCCTGCTTAATCGTGGCTCACCACGGCTTCTTTAAGGACGGTGGCACTGGACTGATCGAACTGATTGAGAAGCTCCATTCTCTAAACTGCTCGCTTCAGTGGCGCAGCTTGGGGGAGGTTATCCGCAGAGCCTGCCGTCGCCGCGTCACCAACGCGGGTGGTGCGGAGGTGGAGATGTATGGCGCCGAACTGTTGATTGACAACCCTTCGGATCGTGTGCTTGAAGTGAAGATCCATAAGCGAGAAGCGCATGCCGATCTAATCTCTGAAGTACTTTGCGATCGGAAACCGGTGACTTGGGAAACCGAGGGAGACTGCATCGCCTTTGAGGAGCGAATCTTGCCGCGTAGCCAGGGACGCGTCCAAGTGTTCTATCGGGAGCAGGCCGATTCCCCAAAGTTACGCCGATCCTTACGGTACGAGATCTCGGTGGCCCTAAGGCGGATCCTCTCTGAAATGAGAGACGGTTATCTCAGCAAGAGCCGCCTATTGGCCCCGTTGTCTCGATGCTGAAAAGCGCTCAACGGCGAGGGCCAAATCAGGTTGTCGAGCGCAGCAATGCATGTACCACGCGTCTCTAAATTGGTCTCATCCAGGATCGCGGAAACCCTCTCGGCGCGGCGACACAAAAGCTCAGTCCGCTCACGCTCGCGGATCTGCAATCAGCAAGCGCCAAATTTTCTCTCGGCAAATCTGCGAGGGATTCCAGCGGAGAGAGGGCGATAGCACCTGTGCCGGTTTACCAGATTGCACCGCTGCGCGATCTGCGATGGGAGAATCTCTTAAGCAGGAACTCTTGCGCATCTGTCTTCCACACGACTGGGTGGCTGGAAGCCCTTCGCCGGACTTACGGATACGAGCCCATTGTCTACACGACGTCTCCGCCGGGCAGCGAACTTCGCAACGGAGTCGTCTTTTGTCAAGTTGAAAGCTGGCTGACCGGCCGTCGGCTTGTGTCGTTGCCATTTTCAGATCACTGCGAGTCGCTGGTCGATAATCCGCAGGAACTGCCACTTATTCTCGGCGCATTGCAGGAGGGAAGGGAGCGGCCGCAGGCATGGGACTATGTTGAAATCCGGCCACTTTGCCACCGCGAGATCAAAACGAGTTTTCACGAATCCACGTACGATTACGCGCTTCATCGACTCGATCTTTCCCCCAGCCTGAGCCAGCTTTTCGGTAACCTGCACAAAGACTCGACGCAAAGAAAGATCCGCCGCGCTGAACGGGAAGGTCTTCGGTACGAGGACGGGCGCTCGGAGGCGCTGCTCTCGAGTTTTTATCGGCTGCTTATCCTCACTCGCCGGCGCCGCGGCGTCCCTCCGCAGCCGTTGCTATGGTTTCGCAACCTGATCGATTGTCTGGGAGAGGGGCTCCACATTCGCGTCGCATTCCAGGGTTCGCGGCCTATTGCAGCCATACTCACACTTCGTTATAAAAACACTCTCGTCTATAAGTACGGCTGCTCCGATGCGCAATTTCACAACCTGGGCGGGATGCAGCTGTTGCTGTGGCGGTCGATCGAAGAGGCAAAGAGCACTGGTTTACGCACATTCGACCTCGGACGTTCAGACTGCGACAATGCGGGCTTGATTCTCTTCAAAGAGCGCTGGGGCGCGATCCGCTCTTCCTTAATTTATTCGAGGTATACCATCTCTGCTGAATCACGCGACAACTACAAGCCGCGCGAAGCGCAGTGGAAGCTGCGAATCGCCAAGCGGTTGTTGTCGCATGCCTCCGGCAAGCTTCTTTCGATGGCCGGGGACGCCTTATACAAGCACATTGGCTAGCTGGATGATCGACCACCTGGCGCTGTCGCCGATGCCGTGGGGATTCACGGCCGCCGGAACAGGGAATTGACGCGGTATAAAAAGATTTCTACATAAGGAGACATAGGTCCGCCAGACTTCCCCTGCAGGCATATCTAATAGCATTATTTACATAAGCTTGCATAAGATTTGAATGGCCCGTTGTTTGCACGGATTGTGCTCTTACGTATCAGGTCGAACGGAAGAGGAATGCATGCCCCGTGCAGGCGCGCCGAGCGTTGATGGAAACTCGCGGAAGGTGGGACCGAGGATTGGTTTCATTGCCAATGGCTGGAAACGTGATGCTAGAGTCTGCGACTGACGTATCCGCAACACGAATTGCTGCTCCGGAGAGCGACACGACCGCACGGCTCACGCGCATTTGGCAAGAGATGCTTGGCGTTGAATCCATCGGCCCCGAGCAGAACTATTTTGATCTGGGCGGCGACTCAATCCTGGCAGTTCAACTTTTCATTCGAATCGAACAGGAATTCAACGTCAAATTGCCTTTGGCGACGCTGTTCGATGCCCCCACAATCCGCGAGCTCGCCGAGGTCCTCGAACGAGAAACGTCCGCTAGGGGCTGGTCACCGCTCGTGGCAATCCAGCCGGATGGCTCGCGCCCCCGTTTATTCTGCATTCATGGAGCCGACGGAAATGTTCTCATCTATCGAAACCTTTCGCGGCATCTGGGACCTGACCAGCCATTTTATGGTTTGCAGTGCCGCGGATTGGACGGCAGTTGCCCGCCGTTAACACGAATCGAGGACATGGCGTCCCTGTACATCAAGGAGATTCGGAGGGCCCAGCCGCACGGTCCCTATTTCCTCGGTGGTTATTGCATGGGTGGAACGATCGCGTTCGAGGTGGCTCAGCAGCTTCAGGCCGCTGGAGAGCGAATCGGCTTGCTGGCATTGTTCGACACTACCGACTGGTCCAAGATTCCCGCGCCGTCGTTCTGGGGCAAGAGCTACCGTGCCGTCCAACGGCTTGTGTTCCACGCGGCCAATTTCCTCCGTCTTGATTCCCAGGGTAAGGCCAAGTTCCTTTCAGAAAAGGCGAGGGCGTTCCGCAATCGAATCCCAGTATGGCGAGGCAGGCTTCTCGCAACGTTTGACAAGCATTCACGCGCGAGCACCTCACAATCGCGCGTATCGGGACAGATCTGGCGAGCAAATGACCTCGCTTGCGTGAATTACGTCCCGAAGCCGTATTCAGGCATGCTCACGGACTTCCGGCCGATAAAGCAATACAGGATGTATGACCAGCCCAACGCCAAATGGGATCTACTGGCGCAAGGCGGCCATGAAGTCGTTGTCCTGCCCGTATATCCGGCCGGCATGCTTCTCAATCCATTCGTCGAACACCTAGCGGTTGTGCTCAAACAATCCATCGACGATGCGATTCGCAGGTGCCAAGCCCGTTAGGGAGTTCGCTCACTCATGATTGGCGAACCATTAGAAATGGTTGAGAGCGTGACCCGCGACAGAAGTGCGAGCGCGACGATCGACGCGCTTACGCCGATTTGGCAGCGCGTTCTTGAACGCTCATCAATCTGCCCCGAGGATAATTTTTTCGATCTCGGAGGTAATCCACCGCTCGCCTGCAAATTGTTTAACGAGATAGCCAAGGCGTGTGGCCGGGAGCTGTCGCCTGTAACAATTTACCGCGCGCCAACGATCGCCGCTCTGGCCGCGCTTTTGGACCAGCCCGCCACGCCGCGGTTTCCGCCACTCGTGTTACTCAAGGCGGGCGCCGAGCAGCCGCCGATTTTCATCGCACACGGCCTCGGCAGCAGCGTGATGGAATTCTTCGATCTCGTAAAGCACATTCGAACATCTCGCCCGATTTACGGACTCCAGGCCAAGGGTAGCGATGGTGCAGCACCACCTTTTACTCGCATCGAAGACATGGCCCAATTCCATCTCGATGCAATTAGGAATGTGCAACCGCGCGGTCCTTATACTCTGATCGGTTATTCGCTTGGGGGTGTAGTCGCGTTCGAAATCGCTCGACGCCTCTCCGCAAGTGGGGAAGAGGTTGCATTGCTGGCCATGATTGATGCGTACCCGCACACCGAACCCCTGACACTTTGGAAACGCATTCACCTGATTGCCGCCCAGCTCCGCTATCGCGTTTCGGATCTCATCCGGTCTGCGGCATATCGGCCTGTCCCCGTTCCGCTCAGTCGTGTTAGGGCGCGGGCGCGTTTCAGCGACTTTCTAGCGTGGACTCGATACCGGCCCCGTTTTTACAATGGAAAAATCATTTTCGCGCGCGCCGAGAGCTCCCATTACCCCGATCCCGTAGCAACCTGGTCGCACCTTGCATCCGGTTTCGAAATCAAGACTGTCCCCGGCGACCATCACGGAATCCTAAGAGCAAACTCCAAGAGCTTGGCATTGGTACTTACTCGTCATTTGAAAAATGAATTCTGAGAGCAATGATTCGCAGAGCGGTCCGGAGAACGCGTTGTCGAGTTGGATCATAAAGACCCTCTCGCCACTTTCGATGTCGAACACAGGCCAATGCCGCACGATCGGGTCTTTGACGGAGCACGCGCGAAGTGGGGAAGAAGAAACTGGCGAGCAGCAATGACCGGAGCCCGACATCCCGAATGGCCGCGATCACAAAAGCGGACGGAATGCCTTTCCATCGGCCCGGCATAAAGTGCCGCAATGAAGTTAGGAAGGAGCAAATCACATGGTTCGAAGCCTGGTAGAAGGGATGATGTTCTTCCGCGATCGAAACACGACATTTTTCAATCCTGACTCGTTCCCCTGGGTCGCGACGATAGAGGCCGAGTGGATGGAAATTCGGAAAGAATTGGATTCGCTTCTTGTCCGCCGAGAGGAGATCCCCAATTTCCAGGATATCTCGGACAAGCAGAAAGTCCTCACCGAAGGCGAACAATGGAAGACTTTCTGGCTTTATGCGTATGGCGAAAAAGCCGAAGAGAACTGCGCGCGATGTCCGGAAACCGTGCGCCTGCTGCAGCGTATTCCTGGAATGAAGTCGGCAATGTTCTCCATTCTCGCGCCCAGAAAGCACATCCCCGAGCATCGCGGGATGTACAAAGGAGTGCTGCGTTACCATCTTGGATTGATTATTCCAGGGCCGGAAGGCAGCTGCAGGATTCGAGTAGGAAAAGACGTGCGTTCCTGGCAGGAGGGAAAGAGCCTGATCTTCGATGACAGCCACCCGCACGAAGTCTGGAACGACGTCGATTCCTATCGCGTGGTGTTGTTCGTCGACATGCTTCGCCCGACGTTCTTTCCGGCGTCTCTGTTGAACCGGATGATTGTCTGGATGATCGCTCGGACGCCCAGCATCGCGGGACCGATGGACCGCGTGCGGAAGTATGGCCGCGCCGCCGGGAAACCGGTGAAGGCCGTGCAATAATTGGCCCGCCGCCGGTCTACGATGGGACGGCTTCTTGGGAGAGATCTGGCTGC
>Ga0307372_10001464_pt1 | contig 41106 bp, 46 predicted proteins | sample OX1MG_FD_202533 | JGI IMG/M metagenome (GOLD analysis project Ga0307372, IMG submission 202533) | Soil microbial communities from Risofladan, Vaasa, Finland - OX-1 | ecosystem: Environmental > Terrestrial > Soil > Coastal area > Acid sulfate soil | place: Finland: Risofladan, Vaasa | collected...
GCCCACATGCCCACAGCCGCCACAGCAGCAAGAGGCTTTAATCGCTTAACGGATTCAGGAGGTCGGAACGGCCGAGCTTCCAACTAAGAAACTGGCCCCAGTGGTCCCACGGATGGGGTCCACTTCACTCCGCCCATGAACCATCGCATGCAGATCTTCGTCGCCGAATATCTCGTGACATTGAACGCCACCGAGGCGGCGCGCCGCGCCGGCTATTCGTCGCGCCACGCCGGCCTGCGCGGCTATGCCCTGCTGCGCCGGCCGGACGTGCAGCTCGCCATCCGCGCCGCGATGGATGCCCGCGCCGCGCGCACCGGCGTCTCCGCCGATCGCGTCGTCGAGGAGCTGGCCTCGATCGCCTTCTCCGACATGCGCAAAATCCTCGATTTCGGTCCGAACCACGTCCGCCTGCGGCCGGCGTCGGAGATGAGCGCCTTCGATCGCGCCGCCATCAAGTCGATCTCGGTCCGCATCGGCCGCCGCGGCTGCGGCAACGTCCGTGTCCGGCTGCACGACAAATTCAGCGCGCTCTATCTGCTCGAGCGCCATCTCGGCATGGACGGCCGCACGCCGGCCGATGCCGCGGCGCGCACCAAGGTCGCCGATCGGGTGCGCGCCCGCATCCGCCGTGCCTTCGAGCGCACCGCGCGCATGCGCGAGGTCGGCGCCATCGGCCGCGCCCGCAAGGCGGCAAAGCGCGCGGGCGCCGAAGCGGAATTCGATACGGAGTAGGGGCCCTTTTCGTCATGGCCAGGCCCACGGGTCCGGCCGTAGGCCGGCCCGAGGGCCAGCTCCGACCCGGCCATCCACGCCTTCAAATTGCCAATCGCGATTTGACCCAAATCAATACCAACGGCACGATGGCCGTGTAGTCCTGTTTGCGCATTTGCGGAGGGAAAAAATGTATCGGAATATTTTGATTGCGACCGATGGGTCGAAACTCGCTACCGACGCGGCTCGGCAAGGCATCGCGCTCGCCAAGAGCCTCGGCAGCAAGGTCACCGTGGTCAAGGTGACCGAGCCGCTGTTTGGCTACGATGCCAACCTGCCGGCCGATGCACAATCCGGCCTTGTGCAAGCCGCGCGACAGGAGGCGAAGGGCATTCTGGCCGGGCTTGCCGAGGCGGCAAAGTCGGCCGGCGTTCCCTGCGAGACGATTAACGTGGAGCAAGGGCCACCTTACCAGGCCATCATCGAAACCGCGCAAGCGAAGCACTGCGATCTCATCGTCATGGGTTCGCGTGGCAGGAGCGGGGTTACGGCGGCGGTTCTCGGCAGCCACACCATGAAGGTCCTCACGAATAGCAAGATTCCGGTGCTGGTCTACCGCTGAGCCAGCCGCGCGGGCGGTGCAGCACCAGGCGGTCTTCCGGGCGATGTGACGTTGCGGTCGCGCGCCGCACTTTAACCGCGAGTCCGCCTTTCTTTTGTCCTCCCTCGCCCCCGTGAGGGGGAGAGGGTAGGGTGAGGGGCGATGTGCGCTTCACGCCGCGGGGTCATGGTAGGTCTGCTCCTCGCGCCGGCGCTTGTGTCGCCCGCGCCCCCCTCCCATTCCCTCCCCCTCGAGGGGGGAGGGTTAGGGTGGGGGTGCTGTGGCGGACTTGTCGCTGATCTCACCGCACAATCGGAGGCCGCGCTCGCCGTCGGCGGCCTGGTCAATGCGCCGCGCAGCTTCACCCTCGCCGAGCTGAAAGCTCTGCCGTGGACGACGCGCGATGCCACGCTCGAAACCGCGCACGGCCCGGCCCGCGCCACCTGGCTCGGCGTCGCACTATGGACGCTGCTCGATCATGTCGGCGGCGTCGCCTTTTCGCCGACCGAATTCGCGCGCCATAAGGTGACGTTCATCGCCCGCGACGGCCGCGCGATCACGCTGTCGCTCGCCGAAATCGCGCCCGGCGGCGGTGCGAACGCGCTCGTCGCCTGGTCGCGCGATGGCCAGCCGTTCGATCCCGCGCGCGGCCTCCGCCTCGTCGTGCCCGGCGATCCGCGCAACCGCGACCTCGCCGGCGTCGTCGAGATCGAGGTGCATTGACGCGCCCCGCGTCATGGCCGGGCTTGACCCGGCCATCCACGTCTTCAAGTCGTGGATGCCCGGCACGGTGGCCGGGCATGACGGATGAATTGGCGATGCGCGCCGCAAAAACGCCGCGAGTCCGCCTGCTCAGGGCTCGTGCGCCGCCGCCGTTACCGCCCGATCAGCCGTCGCCATGTCGCCGGCCGCCGCCTCCGCCGCCGTCAGCCGGTCGGCCTCGGCCTGCGCGTCGCTGCTGGTCTTGTAAAGCCGGCGCGGCCGGTTGCGGTCGCGCGGCGTGGAGCTTTCAACAATCCAGCCCGACAAGCCGTCGCGGTGGAACTCTTCGATACGATAAGTCGCCATGCCGCCATTATCGCACACCGGCGTGGCGCGGCAAAAGGGGCGCGACATCAAATCCGCCGCGGCATCCTCGACGCGGCGCGCGGCGAGGCCTAAGGTGGCTCATCGGCGAGCTCGCATCGGGCCTTCGCCGACTGAGAGAGAAGCCATCCCCGGTTTCGGGGGGATCGCACGCGCTCCCGCCCTCTGCGAGGAGCCGCGATGCACGACGATCTCAACATCGTCCGCCTCAACGTCCGGCATTACGAAAAGCTGCTCGCGGCCGAGTGCACCGCCGAGCAGCGGCAACAGCTTTTGCAATTGCTAGGGAACGCGCGGACGGAATTGCGCCGCGCCCGGGCGCAGGCCGCCGCGCGCCGGCCCTTGTCGCCGCCGCCGGCGGAATAGTCCGCGCGCCGCGAAATCCGTTGCCGGCTGCACGGCAGCCGCTACGATGCAGCCCAATCCCGCACGGCGAAACCGGAGGCCCCATGGCACAAAACCGCAAAGGCGCGGGCAAGCAGCTCAAGCACTTCCAGCCGAGCGACTATCAGCACACCGCGCATCAGGCCTCGGCGCCGCACGGCCACGCGGCGGACAGCGGCCGCCAGTCCCAGGCCGCCGGTCAGCGCGGCGGCGGGCAGCACGGCCGCTTCGTCGATCGCGCGCCCAAAGGCCCGCGCAAGGGGCAGTAATTCCGGCGAGCGGGTCCGCCCGCGGGCCGGCCGTCGGAGTCGAAAACCACGATGCTGGGCAAGGCGATCATTTCAGCCGGTCTGATCATGAACATGGTGGGCGCGGGCCTGCTCGCCTGGGACATCATCCTGACCAAGACCGAGGCGCTCGAATTGACCCGGCACTATTTCCCCGAACCCTCCGAGCCCAGTCACGAGATCCGCAAGCTGTTGCAGATCAAGGAGAGGCTGCGCGTGTCGCGCAATGCCCAGATCGGCTTGGCGTTGATCGTCGCCGGCTTGTGCGGTCAGCTGGTCGGAACTTGGTTGGCCTGGTGACGGCCGCGCGGGCGGACTAGTCCGCGCGCCAGCGCCACTTCTTTATTTCTCCCTCGCCCCCATTTTGGGGAGAGGGCAGGGTGAGGGGGTCGCGCTCGTCGCATGCGACACTGGCATGACGGCAAGGGCGGTTCCCAAACCGCGCCGGGCGGATTATCTATGGCACTGACCTGGATCAAGCCGGGTTGGCCCGAACGGGCCGATGATCGCTGCTCATTCATTCGCATAAGGGCACGCCATGACCGCATCCACCGACATCGTCATCGCCTCCGCCGTCCGCACGCCCATTGGCTCGTTCAACGGCGGCCTCTCGAGCCTGCCGGCGCACGACCTCGGCAAGGTCGCGATTGCCGAAGCGCTCAAACGCGCGCATGTCGAGCCGGCCGAGGTCGGCGAGGTGGTGATGGGCCAGATCCTCCAGGCCGGCGAGGGCATGAACCCGGCGCGCCAGGCGTCGATGGCTGCCGGTGTGCCCAAGGAGGTGCCGGCCTTCGCCGTCAACCAGGTCTGCGGCTCGGGCCTGCGCGCGGTCGTCATGGGTTATCAGGCGCTCAAGACCGGCGACGCCAACATCTTCGTCGCCGGCGGCCAGGAAAGCATGAGCCAGTCGCGCCACTGCATCCATCTGCGCAACGGCACGCGCATGGGCGACGCCGAGCTCGTCGACACCATGATCAAGGACGGCCTGTGGGACGTCTTCAACGGCTACCACATGGGCAACACCGCCGAGAATGTCGCGCAGAAATGGCAGATCACGCGCGAGCAGCAGGACAAGTTCGCGCTGACCTCGCAGAACCGAGCCGAAGCCGCGCAGAAATCCGGCCGCTTCAAGGACGAGATCGTGCCGGTGACGGTCGCCAGCAAGAAAGGCCCCGTCGTCGTCGACGCCGACGAGTATCCGCGCCACGGCGCCACGCTCGAAGCGCTCGCCAAGCTGCGCCCCGCCTTCGCCAAGGACGGCACGGTCACCGCCGGCAACGCCTCCGGCATCAACGACGGCGCCGCCGCGGTCGTGCTGATGAGCCGCGCCGCCGCCGAGAAACACGGCGCCAAGCCGCTGGCGCGCATCGTGTCGTGGGCGTCGTGCGGCGTCGATCCGGCGCTGATGGGCTCGGGCCCGATTCCGGCGACGCGCCGCGCGCTCGAGAAGGCCGGCTGGAAGATCGGCGATCTCGATCTGGTCGAGGCCAATGAGGCCTTCGCGGCGCAGGCCTGCGCCGTCAACAAGGAGCTCGGTCTCGATCCCGAGAAGGTCAACGTCAACGGCGGCGCGATCGCGCTCGGCCATCCGATCGGCGCGTCGGGCACGCGCGTCCTCGTCACGCTGCTCTACGAGATGGGCAAGCGCAACGCGAAGAAAGGCCTCGCCACGCTGTGCATCGGCGGCGGCATGGGCATCGCCATGTGCGTGGAGCGGGATTAGGCGCGAACGTGGTTGTTTTTGTCGTCATTCCCGCGTAAGCGGGAATCCAGGGCAAGCGACGGGCGGTTGCTCTGGGCCCCCGCTTTCGCGGGGGCGACGAAAGAGAAAAGAAGAGGGGAGTATCGGGCATGTCTCGGGTCGCAGTCGTCACGGGCGGAACGCGCGGCATCGGTCGCGCCATCTCGGAGGCGCTCAAGGGCGCCGGCTATACCGTCGCGGCGAATTACGCCAGCAGCCACGACCCCGCGAAGAAATTCACGCAGGAAACCGGCATCCGCGCCTTCGCCTTCGACGTCTCCGACTTCAAGGCGTGCGAGGTCGGCGTGCGCGAGATCGAGAGCGCGCTCGGCCCGATCGACATCGTCGTCAACAACGCCGGCATCACCCGCGACGCCGTGCTCCACCGCATGACGCCGGAGCAATGGGGCGCCGTCATCGCCTGCAACCTGACCTCGTGCTTCAACATGTGCCGCCTCGTCATCGACGGCATGCGCACGCGCAACTTCGGTCGCATCGTCAACATCGGCTCGATCAACGGCCAGGCCGGCCAGTACGGCCAGGTCAACTACGCCGCCGCCAAGTCGGGCATCCACGGCTTCACCAAGGCGCTGGCGCAGGAATGCGCGGCCAAGGGCATCACCGTCAACGCCATCGCGCCGGGCTACATCGACACCGAGATGGTGCGCGCCGTGCCCGAGGACGTGCTGAAGAAGATCGTCGCGCGCATTCCGATCGGCCGCCTCGGCCATGCCGACGAGATCGCGCGCGGCGTGCTGTTCCTGGTCGCCGACGAAGCCACCTTCGTCACCGGCTCGACGCTGTCGATCAACGGCGGCCAGCATATGTATTGAGCCGGAGGCGCAGCCATGGCTCTGGTGAAGTTCGTCGAGTACGCGGAGGCGAGCCCCGCGGTGAAGGCCGTCTACGACGACATCATGGCGACCCGCCAGGTGGACTGGATCAACAACTTCTGGAAGGCGCTGGCGAGCGATCCGCCGACGCTCAAGCGCACCTGGGAGAGCCTCAAGCAGGTGATGGCGCCGGGCGCGCTCGACGCGCTGACCAAGGAGATGCTCTATGTCGCGGTCAGCGTCACCAACAATTGCGAATACTGCATCAACAGCCATACGGCCGCCGCGCGCAAGGCCGGCATGAGCGATGCGATGCTGGCCGAGCTCATCGCCGTCGTCGGCATGGCGAACGAGACCAACCGGCTCGCCAACGGCTATCAGATCGAGGTCGACGACCGTATCGCCAAGGCCGCGCGACAGGGCGGTCAACGCACTCGTAATCCGTAGGTCCGCGGTTCGAACCCACGCGTCGGCACCAGGTTTCTCCAATCAGATCGAGGCGGGATCGAAGGTCTCGATCTCTAATCTTATTTCGGTTTCGACGTGAATTAGGTTTTTTCGGGGTCGCTGGACGTTCGTTTCCTTGCCCCATTAGTCGTTGTTCGGTGCGTCGCACCCCCAATTCGCTCTCGCGCTTTCAGCAGGTCTCGGATCCTTCTATCAAGCCCCAAGTGGACAAGCGCGTTTACTCGCATCACGACACCCAAGACCGAAATGAATGCGACTTCATAGGAGACGGTATCCCTTTGCTCGATGTACTCAGCGCTCGATTTTACGAGTGCTGGGTCTTCCTGGATAAAAAGCTCCGTGAAATCCGTCGAATGTACATTTCGTGAGAAGTTGCGATAGATGATGTCGTACTCGTTTGAAAGCCTGGATTGCTTCGCGCGCTGCTCGACATTCATGCCTGTGAAGCCGTGCCGTTTCAGGTTCTTGAATTCCGCGGCTGGATAACGACCGGAAATTTCGGCCTCGATGCTGCTCAGCTCTTCTGGCGTCGGTGCGCCGGGCGCTAGGTTGAGTCCCTGGAACGCTGAGGCGCGCGCTTGCTTTATCTTTTCAAGCATCGCCGCGTCCATGACCCGTTGGCATGCGGCGCTTACATTAGTGCGCATCATCTCGATAAATGCGTCGAAGCTAAGTCGCAACTCAAAGAGGCCTCGGGCCAAGGACTGAGCCTCGTGACAAAGCCCACTCCTTTGCAGAAGGAGGAAACCTCGTAAGCTGTCGGCCGATTTCCTAAGAAATGCGAGGAGTATGCGATCCGGAACTGATGGTCTCCGCATTTTTCGAAAGCGCTTCGTGGCGTCTTCGGTCAAACGTAGGAGCCGCCGAAGTAGTGGAGCGCGTAATTGGCTTGCCGCGCTGGGCGAGTATGGCAAAGTTAATCATCCACCGCGGTAGACAAATACGGCGGCGGGTTCATTGCACCCAACATGATGATTCCGATGTTCGGTCTCAGCTTGGTGCACACCGTATGAAGACCAACCACAAACAGGGGGCCTGCCTCCAAAAGTAGGCCATCGAGCGCAACAATCCGCAATGGCGCGATCTTTATGACGAGCTGATGTCGTGGCGGAGGTTCTAGACCCCCGCTTTCGCGGGGGTGACGAAAAAGAAAAACACAGCACCGCAATTCCCACGAACGCGGGAATCCAGGGGCCCGCACACTCTGCTGGCGCGCGCACGCCATTCTGACGCGGCGCTGACGCGCAACGCAGTCATGCAGCTTCGTCTGCGGCAACGCGTCCGGTTGGGAACCGCCGCGCACCGTCCTACGTTCACCAGCGAAAGGAGATACCCCGTCCATGACCGCCCTCGCGCCCGCCCAATCCCAATCCCAAGCCCGCACCGCATCCCGCCAAAGCCAAGGCAAGCTTCCGCTTCGTCCGCTCGGCCGCACCGGCATGAGCATCACCCGCGCCGGCTTTGGCGCCTGGGCGATTGGCGGCGCCGGCTGGAGCTTCGGCTGGGGTGCGCAGGACGACGCCGCGTCGGTCGCCGCCATCCGTCACGCGCTCGACCGCGGCATCAACTGGATCGACACCGCCGCGGTCTACGGCCTCGGCCACAGCGAGGAGGTCGTGCGCCGCGCGCTCGCGGAAATTCCCGCCGATCGCCGGCCCTATGTCTTCACCAAATGCGGCCTGGTATGGGATCCGGCGAAGCCGACCGCGATGCCGAAGCGCGCAGGATCCGCCGCAAGCCTCCAGCGTGAGGTCGATGATTCGCTCCGCCGGCTCGGCGTCGAGCGCATCGATCTCTACCAGATGCACTGGCCGGCCGAGGATGCGCCGGTCGAGACCTATTGGCAGACGCTGCTCGACTTGAAGCGCGAAGGCAAGGTGCGCGCCGTCGGCCTCTCGAACCATTCGGTGGCGCAGTTGCAGAAGGCCGAGGCGCTCGGCCATGTCGACACGCTCCAGCCGCCGTTCTCGGCGATCCACCGCGACGCCGCGCCCGAGCTCGCGTGGTGCGCCGCGCACGAAACCGGCGTCATCGTCTACAGCCCGATGCAGTCGGGCCTGCTGACCGGCGCCTTCGACGAGCGCCGCGCCAAGGCGCTGCCCGCCGACGACTGGCGCTCGCGCTCGGCCGATTTCACCGGCGACGGATTGCAGCGCAACCTCAAGGTCGCCGCGGCGCTGAAGCCGATTGCCGAGCGGCATAACACGACGGTCGCCGCGGTCGCGGTCGCCTGGACGCTCGCCTGGCCCGGCGTCACTGCCGCCATCGTCGGCGCGCGCAGCCCGACGCAGGTCGACGGCTGGGCCGACGCGCTGACGCTCGAGCTCACGGCCGCCGACGTCGCCGAGATTGGCGGCGCCATCGAAAGCGCCGGCGCCGGCCGCGGTCCCGCCCGCCCGCCGCGGTAAGGCCGCTTTTCTTCCGTCACCGGCGCCGGCCCAAAAAAGAACATGTGCCGGCCGGCGGATGGTGCGGCAACCCTTTGTTTACTGTTACAGTTTTGTTTACTGTTCGATCGATAGATAATGGGTGCCGGCGAACGGCGCCGTCCGAACCAGGAAACGCGAATGCCGAACCGATGGGGGGTCATTGCCGCTTGCGCGAGCGCAGCCCCCCTTGCGGCGTGCCAGAGCATGCCGACCGCTCCACCGCCTCCTGCTCCTGTTGCGACGACGAAGAGCCGCGCACCGGCCTTCACCCAGGTCGGCATCGCGTCCTGGTATGGGCCGCATTTTCATGGCCGCCGCACCGCGGATGGCGAGCGCTTCAACATGAACGCGTTGACCGCGGCGCATCGCACCCTGCCATTCAATTCCTATGTGCGGGTCACCGATCTTGCCACCCACCAGTCGGTCGTCGTGCGCATCAACGACCGCGGTCCCTATGCCGGTCGACGCATCATCGACCTGTCCGCCCGGGCGGCGCGCGAGCTCGGCATCACCGGCGACGGCACCGCGCGCGTCCGCATCGAGATGGTGACCGGCGGCACGGTCACCGCTGCGGACGGCAATTCACCCGTGGTGGCGTCGGAGCATCCCTAGCGCCGCGGCGCGCCTCGCGGGCTTTAGCGTAAATCGCCCTTGGTCGCGGCTTGGGCCATGTGGATGGCAAGAACCTTGAGCGCGATCCGTCGGTTGCGCTCCGCTTGGTCGGCGGCCATCGGTTCGGAAACCTTGCTGCCAGCCGAATGCATCATGGGTACCGGCTTGACGTTCCAAGGCGCCAAGTGCCGCATGCGCTGGCGGGCAACCTTCAGCTCATCCCCCATGCCGGCGGCCGTCTTCCGCTCGAAGGGAACGACGCGTGCATCGAAACGCGAGCGGCGCACTGGAGCATCCATGGGGTTTCCCCTCGTGGGTTGATCGTCCGCGAAGCTAACACCCACATTGCGGCGGGATTGGGCGAACCCGGCTCGGTCACAGACTCATCACAACCGCTTACAACATCTTGCGGTGAGGCGGGCGATTCGCCCCAACTCCGAGCGTGCGAGGCCTAGGCGCGGTGCCGCTCCGGGGACGCCGGCGGCCTTGCCGCCGCGCGCGGTTGTAGCCCCACACGCTCTGGTTGACACGCCATCGCATGGCGCCTATGAGCCAATGACCCAAGGGGGTTCGCCGTCCGGTCGAGGGGGAATCGTGGCCGGCGGCGGACGAGGGGGAAATCATGCTCGCGATCGTTGGGATCGCCGTCATGGTGCTTGGCGTCGCGCTCGTCTTCGGCGCGCGGCTGGCGGCGGCGCGTCGGCTGCTGCTCGAGCGCTGGGGCGGCAATATCTTCCTGATCGGCTTGGTGACCTGGGCACTGCACTTCGCGATTTAGGCGCAGCCGCTCAGGTGAGGTTGCCGAGCTCGCTCGCGATGGATGCCGCCACGCGGTCCGTGTCGATCTCGGTCACCGCGGACGGATGGACGTCGAGCTTGGGCCGGCGCACGACCAGCCAGTAGCCGATCGCGCCGACCACCGGCACCGCAAAGCCGATGGCGATCGGATAGTTCGCGATCAACAGCACCGCCAGCGCGAGCGCCGCCAGCACGATCCGCACCGCGTAATCGATCGCGCGGCTGTCGGCAAACGAGGCTTGCAGGCTGAAGGTGATGCCGAGCGTCGCCGTGCCGACGAGCAGCGCCGCGCCGATCTGGTCCCAGCCGGGTTTCACGACGAGCTCGGGATGAACGAAGATCGCCGCCATCATTGCGAACAGCGAGACGCAGATTTTCACCGAGCGGAACAGCGTCGTATAGAACGACGCGTTGGCGATTTTCGATGTTATCGCCGCGGTGATCGAGGTCGGCGGCGTGAGCTCGCCGAACACGCCGAGGAAGAAGGCGAAGAAATGCACCACCCACGGATTGACGCCGGCCTGGATGAAGGGCGGCGCGAGCACGATCGCGACCAGGATATAGACCGGCGCCGGCGGCAGGCCGCAGCCGAGGACAACGCCGAAGATGAATCCCATCAGCACCATCACGACCATATTGACGCCGGCGGCGTCGACCAGGAGCGTGCCGAGCTTGACCGGTACGCCGGTGATCACCAACGCGCCGGTCAGGATCGCGAGCGTCGCCAGCAGCAGCGAGATGTCGGAGATCATCTCGATGTAGGAATCGAGGAAGCGCCGCACCGGCGCGATCGCCTCGCGCAGCGACCAGTCGCCGGATCGCGCCACCCCGACGAGATGGATCGCGAGCAAGGCCGTGCCGGCGGCGCAGAACATGTAGAGCGCGGCGAACATCGGCGCCAGGAAGATCGCCGCCATCAGCGTGACCAGTCCGCCGACGACGAAGACGAACGCGCCCAGGTTGACCTTGTCGCGCCAGGCCAGCGCCTGGGCGCTGCGGTCGATCACCATGTGGGTGCGGTAGCGGATCGCCAGCAAATAAACCGAAACCGCGACCGAGCCGTAATAGATGAGCGCCGGAACCCAGCCACGGGCGACGACTTCGAAATAGTCCACGCCAAGGAACTCGGCCATCAGGAAGGCGGCGATGCCCATCACCGGCGGCATCAGTTGTCCGCCCATCGACGACGCGTTCTCGATCGCCGCCGCCGTCGCCGGCGGCAATCCGGCGCCGATCATCGCCGGAATGGTGGCGCTGCCGACGGTGATCGAATTGGCGGCGCCGCTGCCGCTCACCGTGCCGACCATCATCGAGCCGATCACCGCCGATTGCGGAATCGCGTGCGCCGAGCGGATGGCGACGCGCTTGGTCGCGCGCAACAGCGAATCGATGCAGCCGAAGCCGCGCAGTAGGCTCAGGACCAGCAGGAACGAGCCGATCAGCGTGAGCGCGATCTGCGGCAGGCGCGAGAAGATTCCGGTGTCCATCTCCACGCTGCTCGCGGTGACGATGCGCGCCCAGGGCAGGCCCGCATGGTAGAAGATGCCGGGCACCAGGTATCCATACACGGCGTAAAGCACGAGAATGATGTTGAGGACGAACAGCGGCATGTGCCGCTTGCGCGAGTATTCGACCACCAGCAGCGTCATGCCGCCGCCGACGATCAGGTCGGCGGTGTCGTAGAAGCCGGCGCGCACCGTGCCGATCGCTTCGTAGTTCGTGTTCATGTAGTACGAGCAATAGAGCGAGAACCCGCAATAGGTCGCCGCGATCAGGTAATTGGCGAGCGGCGGCAGGCGCGGATAGAGCTCGTTCTTGCGCAGCGCGTGCAGCGTGAACAGCATGTAGGTGAGCGGGATCGCGGTCAGCGCGAGCAGCGTCGGTCCGCCCAGGCCGGTCCAGTAATACCAAAACATGTAGACGGTGAAGCCGATCGCCACCGCGTAATAGATGCAATCGAGCGCGAAGGGCGGCCGGTGCGGCGGGGGCGCGGCGGTCTTGGCTGCCGTGGCGCTCATGCGCAATCCATGATTCTAGGGCGTGGTGCGATCAGCTCGAGACGCTCCCCTCACCCAGCTTTGGGTAAGGCTCGCCCGTCGACACGCTCGGGGCTCGCCAACCCAAAGCAACCCTCTCCCCCAAGTTGGGGGAGAGGGAAGGGTGAGGGGGCGTGACTCCATCGCGACCGCTCTTGCTCTACGATTCACTTGAGGCGGGCGCGTTGGCGCCCGCCTCGTTGTCGACCGACCGAACGCTCACGCGTGCCGCTACATCTTGGCGACGTTAGCGTCCCATTTGCTGTTCCACACGCCCTTGGCCTTCATGTACTTCTCGAGGCCGGGATGGATCGGCGCCAGGTTCCACGTCGAGCTCAGCGCCCGCTTCTCGAACGCCGCCATCTGGCCGCCGCCGATTTGCCGGAAGCTGGTGTCGAGCTTCGACAGCTCGTCCGAGTGCTTATCGATGACCATCAGGATTTTGTACATCTCGTCGGCCGATACGACGCTGCCGAGGTCGAAGCCCCAGAAGAACGGCAGCAGCACCACCTTTTTGACGTAGGGCTGCTTCAGGCGGAACGGCGTCGGATCGACCTCCTCGACGGCGAAGCCCTTCGCCTTCAGGGTCTTGAGCTCGGCCGGGCTGGGGTTGAGCGGCGACCAATCGACGGCAAGCGAAGCTTCCGACAGCCAGGGCGGCGGCGTCTGGCCGCCTGCGGCGTAGATGATCATGGCCTTGATCGAGCCGGAGTTGAGCTGCGAGCCGGCGGTGGCGAGATCGACCTGCTTATAAATGTGGTGGACGCCGACTGCGGCCATCGCTTCTTCGACATACTTGCGGGTGTCGAAGGGCAGTGGACCGGTGTAGACGTCCTTGCCCGAGAGATCCGCCCACGACTTGATCGTGCTGCGGTCGCTCGCCTTGATGGCGAGGCCGTCGTCGAGCGTGTAGCACCAGAACGACTGGATCGGCGGGTACTTGACGTTGGCCTGGAAGCCTTCGAAGCGGCCGGTGTTCGCCTTGAGCTCGCGCAACGCCACGTCAGACGCGTAGTCGCCGTTGTAATTGCCGAGGGCGAAGCCCTTGACGGTGGTCACGGCGCCCGGCGTCGGCAGCACCGTGATGTTGTACTGCGGCAAATCCTTGCTCAGGACGTTGGTCAACACGACCAGCGCCTTGTATCCGGCCGAGCCGACGGGGCCAGTGCCCCACTGGATGTCTTTCTGCGCCGACCAAGCCGGCGCGCTCGACGCGGCGATCAGGGCCAACGCGAAAACTGAAAAAAGTCCGGCAATGAGGCCGCGCGCGGCTATGGCACGGGCATCGACTTGGCGTTTCGACATGGCTTTCCCTCCCAGATTGTTAGCCGTGTTTTATTACTTTTCGGCGGTCGCGGAATTCGTGGCGATTGCTGCGCGCCGCCGGTTGACTGTCGTTTCTAACGCATCCCGCATTGGCATGCGGGCTGCGGCCCACGGCGACTATCGGGCAGCCACCCGTCAGTGGCAACCGGATTTTGGTGACATATCCGATAGATGGCGGTTTTTTCGGCGGTCGTGCGCCCGCCGCGCCTTATCATCCAGGCTCCCAGCCCTTGGGCGCCAGCTCGAAGCTGGCGAAGTCGAACGGCGGCGCCACCGTGCAGCCCATCAGGCTCCAGCGGCCGAGGCTCGTCGCCGCCTGCCAGCAGCGCGGCGGCACCACGAGTTGCGGCCGCTCGCCCCGCGCGAGATCGGATCCCAGCACTCGGCGCTCGGCGCTCCGGCCATCCGGCGACAGCCGCAGCTCAAGCGGCGCACCAGCATGGAAATGCCAGGTCTCGCTCTGCGCGATGCGGTGCCAGTGCGATGCCTCGCCGGCCTGGAGCAGATAGTAGATCGCCGTCGAATGCGCATCGCGGAAGGTCTCGCGGAACCAGCCGCCTTCGGGATGCCGCTTGAGCTCGAGCGCGCGGATGATTTCGTCGGCGTCAGGCATTCAGTCGCCGTTCCAACTTAGCTCGCGCGACCGGGTTGGCGGGCGGCGGTCGCGCGAGCGAACAGGGTCGTCATCCCGGCGGCGGCACCGTCGCGGTCATCGACTTGCGCTTGGCGAAGTCGGCGTACCACTTGGCGAGCCCCGCGTGACGGTCGCGCCAGCCCTCGTTCGGATAGCGGAAATCGAGATAGCCCAGCGCGCAGCCGACCGTGATCTGGCCGATGGTGAGCGGACCCGCCAGCGCGCCTTCGCCGACCTTGCCGTCGAGCGCCGCGAGGCCGTTGCGGATCTTGCGCATCTGGCCGGCGCTCCACTCCGGCCATTGCAGCGCCGCCGGCCGCACCGTGGTCTCGTAGCGGTTGAGGACCGCGGCGTCGAGGATGCCGTCGCCCAGCGACTGCTGCGTGAGCGCCACCCAGCGCGCCATGCCGGACGGCGGAAACATCTTCGGTCCGCTGTGCAGGCTGTCGAGGTACTCGCAGATGACGCGTGAATCGAACAGCACCTGGCCGTCGTCGGTTAGCAGGGTCGGCAGCTTCATCAGCGGATTCTGGTGCGCGAGATCGTCGTTGGGCTTGATCGGCGCAACCATCGTCGGCAGGCGCTCGATCTTGGCGTCGAGCCCGGTCTCGATCGCGAGCACCACCACCTTGCGCACGAACGGCGACGTCGGCGAATAACGCAGCTTCATTTTGTTGTCCTTCCCAATCTTGTTGTCGTCATGCCCGGACCCGTGGGCCCGGCCATGACACGTTGGCATCAGAAATTGTCCTTCGCTTTCCGTATCGCGGCGAAGGTCGCGACCGGATCGCCCGGCGCGCCCATCGTCTGCTGCAGCGCCGGCTGGTCGGTGCGCAGGAACGGATTGGTCGCGAGCTCGTCGGCCATCGTGCCCGGCACGGTGGATTTGCCCTCGGCGCGCAGCGCGTCGACCTGCTTGGCGCGCGCGATGAGCGCGGCGTTCTTCGACTCGACGGTGAGCGCGAAGCGCGCGTTCGCCTGGGTGTATTCGTGGCCGCAATAGACCCGCGTCGCCGGCGGCAGAGTTTTCAGCTTGCCGAGCGAGTTCCACATCTGCTGCGGCGTGCCCTCGAACAGCCGGCCGCAGCCCATCAGGAACAGCGTGTCGCCGCTGAACAGCGCCTGCGAGTCCTTGAACCAATAGGCGATGTGGCCGCGCGTGTGGCCGGGCACGTCGAAGACCGTCGCCGCTTCCTCGCCGAACTTGAACGTATCGCCGTCGCCGACTGCGACGTCGATGCCGGGGATGCGCGCGCGATCCGCAAGCGGTCCGACGACGATCGCGCCGGTCGCCGCCTTCAGCTCGAGATTGCCGCCGGTGTGGTCGGGATGATGGTGCGTGTTGATGACGTGGGTGAGTTTCCAGCCGCGCTGCTTGAGCGCATCGAGCACCGGCGCCGCTACCGACGGATCGACCGCGCCGACCGCGCCGCTCTTCGGCTCGCGCAGCAGGTAGATGTAGTTGTCGCGCAGCGCCGGGATCTGCTGGATTTCGAGCGTCATCGCGCCAGAGCCTCCGTATGGCCCTCCTTCGAGACGCCCCACGCCCTCATGCTGAGGAGCGTAGCGTCTCGAAGCATCGAGGGCGTGGGGCTCCTCAGGATGAGGCCAAACGGACAGCTCACGATCATGGCCGCAGACTAACGTAATTCCCGCCTCGTGCTACACTCGAAACATGTTCATTGATGTCGTTGATTTACGCGATTTCTACGAGCGCCGGCTGGGAATAGTGGCGCGGCAGATGATCCGCCGCCGCCTGCGCAAGCTGTGGCCCAGCGTCAACGGCCTGCGCGTTCTTGGCCTCGGTTTCGCGACGCCTTATCTGCGTCCGTTCGTGAGCGAGGCCGAGCGCGTGATCGCGTTGATGCCGGCGCCGCAGGGCGTGCTGCCGTGGCCGCGGCAGGGTCCGAACCGCGCCGCGCTTGCCGAGGAGAGCGAGCTGCCGCTGCCGAATTTCTCGATGGACCGCGTGCTGCTGGTGCACGGCCTCGAGTTCAGCGAGCAGGTGCAGCCGCTGCTGCGCGAGATTTGGCGTGTGCTCGCCGCCGGCGGCCGGCTCGTCGTCGTCGTGCCCAATCGCCGTGGCATCTGGGCGCGCTTCGATCACACGCCGTTCGGCCATGGCAATCCCTACACCACCGGCCAGCTCAACCATCTGCTGCGCGACGAGGGCTTCACGCCCGAGCGCAGCGCCGGCGCGCTGTTCGTGCCGCCGACGGTGAGCCGCTTCCTGCTGCGCTCGGCCGGCGTGTGGGAGCGCCTCGGCGAGCTGTGGTTCGGCACCTTCGCCGGCGTCGTCGTTATCGAGGCAACCAAGCAGATCTACGCCGCCAAGCCCAAGGTCGAGCGCCTGAAGCGGCGCAGCCACGTGCTGCTGCCGCTGCCCGGCACGCCAAGCCCCGCGGGCCCATAGGCCACGCGCCGATTTCGCTCCGCTCCCAATGACGGAGCTCATATCCCGTCATTCCGGCGCAAGCCGGAATCCAGGGAGCGATAGACAAGCTCCTTGCCCGCAGCCGCCCACGAAGCCCGGCGCTGCACGCGGCAACGCGCCGCATCCTGCGGCCTTTGCAGCTTATTGCAAATGCGACTGACTCGCAATATCATCTGACCTCGGCAATCATAGGGGGTTGGTCGCTATGGCTGGATCGAAATTGCGCACGCTGTCGTCGGCCGGAATCGTCCGATGATCCTCAATCGTCGCCGTCTGCTTCAGGTCGGTGGCGCCGCCGCGCTCGCCGCCGGTGTCCCGGCCGTCGCGCGCGCGCAAATGCCGATGCCCGCGCCATCGCCATCCGCAGCGCCGCCGCCCGAAGGCCAAGCGGACCACACCATCCGCATCGGCACGGGTCTGGTCGAGCTCGGTCCCGATGCGACGGTTTCGACCAGGCTCTATAACGGCCAGTTCCCCGGTCCGCTGCTGCGCCTCACCGAAGGCCGGCGCGTCGTCGTCGACATCCACAACGACACCGACACGCCGGAGCAGCTTCACTGGCACGGCCAGTTCCTGCCGCCCGACGTCGACGGTGCCGCCGAAGAGGGCACGCCGTTCATTCCGCCGCACGGCGTGCGCCGCATCGCCTTCGCGCCCGGTCCGGCGGGTTTCCGCTTCTATCACACGCATCTGCGCGCCGGCCGCGATCTCTCGCTCGGTCTCTATAGCGGTCAGGTCGGTCCGGTCTATATCGCGCCGCGGCACGAGCCCGGCGCCTACGACCGCGAGATCTTTCTCACGCTCAAGGAGTTCTCGCCGTTCTTCAGCCGCACCGAGATGGCGCTGGATTTTCTGGCGCCGCGATCCATCGTTCCCGCGCTGGCCGACGCCGCCAAAGCCTCGGAGATCGCCTCGCTCAAGCGCGGCCTGCCACAGGCCTATAACGTCGCCTACGATTTCTTCGCCATCAACGGCCGCATGCTCGGTCACGGCGAGCCGATCCGCGTCAAGCCGGGCGAGCGCGTGCTGTTCCACGTGCTGAACGCCAGCGCCAGCGCGATCCGCAGCCTGGCGCTGCCCGGTCATGTCTTCACCGTCGTGGCGCTCGACGGCAATCCGGTGCCGCATCCGGCGGCCGTGCCGGTGCTGTGGCTCGGTGGCGCCGAGCGCGTCTCGGCCATCGTCGAGATGAATCGGCCGGGCGTTTGGGTCATGGGCGACACCATCGACGACGATCGCCGGGGCGGCATGGGCATCGTCGTCGAATATGCCGGTCACAAGGGCAAGCCGGTCTGGCAGAAGCCGGCGCCGTCCCGCTGGGATTATCGCCGCTTCGCCAAGGCAGATGCATCCGTGCCGCCGCCCGACGAGACCATCGACATGACCATCGCCGCGCGCAACGCGGCGCAGAACGGCTTCGACGTGTTCACCATCAACGGCGTGCCGTTCGGCATGAACAAGACGCAGCCGCTGTTCCGTCTGGTGCGCGGCCGGCGCTATCGCCTGCATTTCCGTAATGCCACCGACGACATCCATCCGCTCCACCTGCATCGCCACACCTTCGAGCTCACCGGCATCGCCGGCGCGTCGACGGCGGGCGTGATGAAGGACGTTGCCATGCTCGGCGCCTTCCAGGAGATGACGGTCGATTTCACGGCCGATCAGCCGGGCCGCAGCCTCTTCCACTGCCACATGCAGCCGCACATGGATTACGGCTTCATGGCGCTGTTCGACTGCGCGTGAGTCGGCCGCATCGAAAGGGTGAGGGTGAAACCCTCGCCGCTTCGCCTTCGGCTCGCGTCTCGCAATGACGGCAAAGCCAGCTCGGAGTAGATTATTCGCAACACTTATAATGCCCGCGAGGCTCCGGGGAGGATCACGATGGACGTCAGCACGGCAAAACTATTCGCGCGCTATCGCGCCTGGGCCGACCGGCTCACCTATGATTCCGTGGCGGCGCTGCCACCCGGCGAGGCGACGAAGGAGCGTCCCACCCTCTTCAAGACCATCATCGGCACGCTCAACCACAACCTGCTGATCGACCGCGTCTGGCAGGCGCACATCGAAGGCCGCGATCACGGCTTCAAGGCGCGCAACGTAATGATCCACGCCGATCTGGCCGCACTCTGGACGGCGCAGCAGGTGATGAACCAGTGGTGGATCGACTGGAGCGTTGCGCAGACCGCACAGAGCCTGGACGAGCCCGTGCGCTTCAAGTTCATCGACGGCGGCGAGAGCACGATGACGCGCGGCGCGATCCTGCTCCACGTCGTCAACCACGGCAGCTATCACCGCGGCTGGATCGCCGAAATGTTCTTCGACGTGCCGCGCCCGCCGCCGGCGACCGATCTGCCGGTGTTCCTGCGCGAGGCCACGGCGTGACGAATTCGCTCTAAGGCGAATCCATCGCGGGCGGGCGCTTGGCCGACGATGGCCCACCCTCAGGGCAGGCGGACGACCGCGTCGCTGTATGTGTCCGTCCCCATATTGGGCCGGCCGCCCTCGAAGATTTCGCGCTCGGCGATCCAGTCGCGCGCCTGGGTGAAGGCTTCCTCGGTATAGGGCTCGAAGACGATGCGCTCGCCCGGTCCCCAGCGGCGGGTGTCCATGCGCGTGTGATAGCGCTCGGGAAACTCGTTCTTGTAGTAGTGGGTATAGAGCTCGGGCCGCAGGTCGATGTCGCGCTGCGCCCGCTTCAAGGCGCGATAGAACTTCTTCAAGTCCTCCGGCGCGGGATCGCCGGTGATCATCGATGCGATCATGAACGTGGTGTCGATGATCTTGCGGTATCCGAGCTGCTCGGCGAAGTAATAGGGGCCGCTGAACAGCGCCGACGCCCGCGACTTGCCCTCGAGCAGGTTGTCGAGACGCTTGAACAGCATGCCTTCGGCGAAGGACAGGCTGATCTTGTCGGCGCCGAGATACTGCTCCAGAGCCTGGATGCTCGAATAATGGCTGCCCGATTGATAGCCTACCGAGACCGGCACGCCGGCGAGATCCTCGGGGCGGCGGATCGATGAATCCGGCGGCACGAAGATGCCGGCCGGCGCGACCGAATAGACATCGGCCCAGAGCTTGCCGTGGCCCTTGGACGCGGCGACGTTGACCGTCCAATGGCAGGCGCAGTTGACGTCGGACTCGCGGCCTTCTTCGAACGACTGGAAAGCGCCCGCCTTCTGGCCGCCCCGGTCGTGCTTCTTGCCGTCGGTCGAGCGGATCTGCTCGTCGAAGACGTAATCGAGCCCCTCGTCGCGGAAATAGCCCTTCTCGTCGGCGACCCATTCCTGCAGCCGGAAATGCGGCTGGATGACGAATTTGCCGTTCTTCATTGCGCCCTCCCGTGTCTGAGCTTGCTTTCAGGCTAAAGCCTGCGCCCGCCGGTTCAACAGCCGATATGGAATGATGTATATTCCGTTCCGGAATAGGCGGCCGGCCTGCCGCCGGCGGCTCGGGGAGATCGTCGCATGATGCTTGCGCGCCCTTCGGATATCGGCATGCGCGATCTGCGCGTGCTTGTTGCATTGGTGCGCGAGCGCAGCTTGACGCGCGCCGCCGCGCTGCTCGGCACCACGCAACCGTCGGTCAGCAAGGTGCTGGCGCGGTTGCGCGGGCATTTCGACGATCCGTTGTTCGTCTGGGCCGGGCGGTCGATGCAGCCGACGCGGCGCACGCTGCAGATCGTCGAGCCGGTGCAGGGCTTGCTGACGGCTTTCGACGCGTTGAGCGTTTCGGCGGCGCCGTTCGATCCGGCGTCGTCCGACCGCGAGTTCCGCCTGCTGCTGACCGACGTCGGCATGACCGTCTTCCTGCCGCGCCTCATGGCGCAGTTCCGCAAGGCGGGTGCGAATCTCCGGCTCAACGCCATGCCGCTCGACGCGCGTCAATTCGCCGGCCTGCTCGAATCGGGCGAGGCCGATATCGCAATCGGCGATTTCCCCGGTGCGGCGCGCGGCTTGCGGCGCCAGCGGCTTTATCACGACAGCTTCCTCAGCGTGGTGCGCAAGGGCCACCCCCGCCTGCCGGCGATCACCCGCCGGCGCGGCTTCCTCGCCGAGCGCCACATCGTCGTGAAAGCGTCGCATGCGGGGCACGCGGCGCATGAGGCGATCGGGCGCGGTCTCGAGGCCGAGCTGTCGTCCAATCAGGTTCATCTCCGCCTGCCGAGCTTCACGGCGAGCGCGGCGGTCGTGAGGCATTCCGACGCGATCGCCACCATGCCGGCGAAGCTGGCGCGTTTCGTCGCCCAGGAGTTCGGTCTGGTGGCGTTTCCGCCGCCGCTCGCCTTGCCGCGGATCGAGATCGCGCAGCTCTGGCACGAGCGCGCGCACGGCGAGCCCGGCCACCGCTGGCTGCGCGCGACGATCTTTGCGCTATTCCGGGAGTGAGGAGCCGTGCGGCGCCGCCGCGGGCGACCGGCCTGCCGGTGCTTTTTTCTTTCGTCATTCCCGTGCAAGCGGGAATCCAGTGCTTGCCCCGGACTTGATCCCGGAGGCAGCGACGTGCGATGTCCAGGGCAGATGCTATCAAGCGAGGTTCCCTCTATGTCGATGTCCAATGCGTCCATTCCGATATTCGAGATCGGTCTCAACGCGCTCTCGGCTCTCCTCGACAAGGCCCAGGCCTACGCCGAAGCGAAGTCGATCGATCCCGCGGTGCTGCTCAACACGCGCCTCTTTCCCGATATGTTCGCATTAACCCGGCAGGTGCAGAGCGCCTGCGACCAGGCGAAGAACGGCGGCGCACGGCTCGCCGGCATCGACCCACCCAGGTATGACGATAACGAGAAGACAATCGCCGAGCTCAAGGTGCGCATTGCAAAGACGGTCGCCTTCGTGAAAACGCTCGACACGAAGAAGGTCGACGAGTCTGCCGACCGCGAGATCACGTTCCCACTCGGTCCGAAAAAGGGCCACATGAAAGGCGCCGACTATCTCAACCATTTCGTGGTGCCAAACTTCTACTTTCACGTCACCACCGCCTACGACATCCTCCGCCACTGCGGTGTCGAGCTTGGGAAGCGTGACTTCATTGGCGTCATCCCGATGACAATGACGTGAGCATCAAGAAACCGGGGTCAGAGTGGATTTCTTCGTGCCCCGGATTATTTTTCTGTTCGCATCGAAGGCGTAAACGTGACGCCGACCAATAATCCTTCGGGTGAGATGAAACGCGTGACGGTTTGGCCCCAGGGTTCTTTCTTGTTCCTGACAAGAATTCGATATCCCCGCGCTTCGAGATCCGCCGTTGCCTTTTCCACGCTGTCGACATCGAGCTCCAGCCACGCTTGCGGCGCGGGAATGTCTTCAGGCCACGTATCGCTGCCAAAACACGAGTGCGCCGCCTGGGAAAGAGGCCACAAGGCGAAAGTTTTTGCGCCCCGAAGAGCTTCGGTATGAAGATACTCGCCACTCTCCTCTTTGAAGGGAATGCCGAGGGCTCCGCTGTAGAGTTTGCGACCTTCGGCCGGCTCACGGACAATTGGGCCAAAACCTGCGATGAACAGAACCTTGATGTTGCTCGCAACTTGCATGGCGCCTCCTCTTCGTCAATTGCGGTGGCGGCGATCGATCGCGTTGGCCTGCGCGGGGCATGGTGTGTCTGCCTAGCGCCAACGGCGTCGCCGTCGCCGTCGCCGCGTGCGGCGACCGCGGCGCCCCGCCCATGCCAGTACCAGCACCACCAGGACCACAAGCAAAACGAACGTCACCAGCATTGCGATCCTTCGACGCAGCGCGCGCCGGCATTCCACCTATTCGACCAACGCAGATCGCTCCAATTCCGCCGCCGACAATTCCGCCGATCGGAACGCCGACGATTCCGCCTGTCGGAACGTGGTCTTGTAGCCCAACCTATTTATGCAACGGCATGGGGCAGTGCACGTGGCAGACAGTCTGCCGGTAGCAGATCCGTCTCAGCGGTTGATTTTGATACCTTTATCCCGAATGACGATAAAAATGCGCTTGTCGGCAGTTTTTTGGGCTTGGGCGTAGGTCAGTTCTATTATTTCCATTTCCTCTTCCACGCGGCTCGCCGCGTTTGGCTCGAAGCACGCAATGGAGATGCGGCTAAGTCTGCTAAAACGAGTCTTGCTGCCAGTAGGTATCCTTTTGGCGATCTGACGAAAATCACGATCACCACTAACGAGGATAGCTCCTTCCTGATTCGCAAATGCTGCAATGAGTTGGTCTGGGGCGTCAGCCGCCAAAATTTCTCGTACTAACTCGACTTTATGCCCGCGAGAGCTAAATTTTTCCGCGACCGAGTCGGGAACATTGTTGTCAATGATGAGGTACATGGCGAGCAAGACGCTGTTCGCCTACGCTCGCTTCGCCTTCTTTACCTCATACTTCAACGCGGCTTTGACATCTTGCTCGGTTAGGATTGGAAACTCTCGGATGATCGCGCCTGAGGAATATCCCGCTTTGTGAAAGCGCTGGATGGTGGCAACCGGAATACGCGTTCCTGCGACCGCCCAGGCATTGTGGACTATGAATCGGTGCCTGGCGATTCGCCCGATTTGCTCTTCCGTTCGGTTCCGCAGATTGTTAGCCGCCGTCGCGACGTCTTCCGCAATCGTCTTCATCGGAAGCGCCGTATATTGGCCGCTTAATGCATCTCTCACCTTTCCGGTAGACGGCTCTTTAAAGTGAACCGCCTTACCTTCAACGTAGAGGGTGAGTTCCGACCACGGCGAATTGCGATGCCGATGCAATTCGACCGCTACCTTGCGGAGTCGTTGCAAAGGGATTTTGTATTTTCCTCGCAGAATGCTTAGCGTTCGCAGTCCCACGACATTTCGGAAAGAATAGATTCGACCGATTGGCGTTTTGCGTGCTGAGCCATAATCGGGACTGAAAAATCCGGTGTCATCCCAGTACCGTAGCTGCGATTGCGTAAGGCCAGTCAGCCGAACGACCTGTTCGCCGTCAAAAGCCCGTATTACGCTAATGTCGCTCATGCAAATTGCATGTTAACACACCTCAGAATCAGCTGAGGAGAGCCTTTGTGAGCAAGCGGCGTTTATCGCCTCGTGATGCTCTATACGCGTTTCGCTCCTCGGGTCGAGCGGTGCTCATTACCGCGTCCTCGACAGCAAAAACAATCCCTGCTCGGCCATGAGGTTGGCGAGCGCGCGGGTATAGGGCCGGCCGAAGCGGTCGAGCGAGACGCTGCGCTCGACGCGGATGCCTTCGTCGCGGCACAACAGCGCGAAGTCGCGGATCGTGCACAAATGGATGTTTGGCGTCTCGTACCACGGATAGGACAAGAGCGGCGTGCTCGGCAGCCGGCCGGCGATCAGCAATCCCAGCCGGATGCGCCAATGCCCGAAATTCGGAAACGACACGATGGCGTGGCGGCCGATGCGCACCAGGTTGAGCAGCACCTCGCGCGGCTTGCGCGTCGCTTGCAGCGTCTGGCTCAGCACGACGTAGTCGAACGCGTCCGACGGATAATCCTCGAGGTCGTTGTCGGCGTCGCCCTGGATCACGCTGAGGCCGTGGCGCACGCAGGAATTCACGCCGGATTGCGACAGCTCCATGCCGCGGCCGTCGACGCCCTTGCTGTGCACCAGGTAATAGAGCAGCTCGCCGTCGCCGCAGCCGATGTCGAGCACCCGCGTGCTCGGCTCGATCATCGAGCCGACGAGCCGCAGATCGCCGCGCAACTCGGACGGCGGATTGAAGGCGCGCGCGTCCACGCTCATGCTCCCGGCAAGCCGCGATGCTGCGCGCAGCCGTCGAGGAATCCGCGCAGCGTGGCGTGGAACTCGGGCTCGTCGAGCAGGAAGGCGTCGTGGCCCTTGTCGGTCGCCACCTCGACGAAGCTCACGTTCGCCGCCGCCGCGTTCAAGGCGTGCACGATCTCGCGGCTCTCGCGCGTCGGATAGAGCCAGTCGCTGTTGAACGAGATGACGCAGAACCGCGTCTTCGCGCCGCGGAAGGCGTTGGCGAGCGTGCCGTCGTGCTCCGCCGCCAGGTCGAAATAGTCGCAGGCGCGGGTGATGTAGAGATACGAATTGGCGTCGAAGCGCTCGACGAAGGTGATGCCCTGGCGGCGCAGATAGCTCTCCACCTGGAAATCGGCGTCGAAGCCGAAAGTCAGCGCCTCGCGGTTCTGCAGATTGCGGCCGAACTTGCGATGCAGCGCCGCCTCCGACAGATAGGTGATGTGCGCCGCCATGCGCGCCACCGCGAGGCCGCGCGCCGGATTGCACTGCTGCTGCTGATAATTGCCGCCGCACCACTCGGGATCGGCCATGATCGCCTGGCGGCCGACTTCGTGGAAGGCGATGTTCTGCGCCGAGTGTCTGGCGGCCGTAGCAATAGGCACGGCGGAAAAGACGCGCTCGGGATACGACGCCGCCCATTGCAGCACCTGCATGCCGCCCATCGAGCCGCCGGTGACGCAGAAGAGCTGCGCGATGCCGAGATGGTCGAGCAACTGCTTCTGCGCCCGCACCATGTCGGCGACGGTGATGACCGGAAACGACAGGCCCCACGGCTTGCCGGTGGCGGGATTGACGTCCGACGGTCCGGTCGAGCCCATGCAGCCGCCGAGCACGTTGGGGCAGATCAGGAAATAGCGCTCGGTGTCGAGCACTTTGCCCGGTCCGGCGAGCGCGTCCCACCAGCCCGGCTTGCCGGTGATCGGATGCGGCTCGGCGACGTACTGGTCGCCGGTCAGCGCGTGGCAGACCAGGATCGCGTTCGACTTGTCGGCGTTGAGCGTGCCGTAGGTCTGGTACGCGATGGTATAGGGCGCGAGCCGCACGCCGGAATCGAGCGCGAGCGGTTCGGTCACGCGGAGCACGTGGCCGGGCCGCTTGGCGGGGGCGTCGCGGGTCGGCGCTGCGACCGGCTTGGTCATCGGGGTCAAAGCCTGAAAATCCAAATAATCCGTGGCGTTAGCTAGGTAACGCGCAGCCAATATGTCAATGTTTTCTTTGCTTTCGCGCCCCCCACGAATTATCAAAGACGCCCGCATCCGCGAATTCGCCATGGCCAAGCAACCGCGCACGCTCACGACCCTGCGTCGGCAGATCGACGAGACCGACAACCAGCTGCACGACCTGCTGATGCGCCGCGCCGTGCTGGTCGCCGAGATCGGCGTCGCCAAGCAGGCCACGCGCGCCAGCGTCGAAGTGCCGCTGCGCGAGGCCGAGATCCTGCGCCGCCTCGAAGGACGCCATCGCGGCAAGCTGCCGGTCGGCGCCCTGGTGCGGCTTTGGCGCGAGCTCGTCGGCGCGGCGATCGTCATGCAGACGGATTTCTCGGTCGCGGTTGCGGTGCCGGACAACGATCCCGGCATCTGGGACCTGGCGCGCGACCATTACGGCAGCCAGGTGCCGATGACGTCCTACCGCTCGCCGAGCGAAGTGCTGCGCGCACTCGTCGAGTTGCGCCACGATTCCGGCGTCATCGCCATGCCGGCGGATGGCGTCGACGATCCGTGGTGGCGCGCGCTCGCCGGCGCCGCCGACGGTCCGCGCGTCAACGCCCGGCTGCCGTTCGGCGGCCGCGGCAACGCCCGCGGCGTGCACGACGCCTTCGTCATCGGCCGCGTCGCCAACGGCATCGGCGACCGCAGCCTCTTCGTCATCGAGACCAGCGGCGAGCTGAGCCGTGCGGGCCTCAACACCGCGCTCGCCAGCGGCGGCGTCGCCGTCGCCGTGCTGGCGCATCTGCGCGCCAACGATTCATCGGTCGCGCTGATCGACGTCGACGCACCCATCGGCGCCGATGATCCGCGCCTGACCGAGCTCACCGCCGGCCTCGGCAAGCAGCTGCGGCACATCGCGCCGCTCGGCTCCTACGCCAAGCCGCTGCTCGCCGGCGAAGCCGCGCGCATCGCGTCGCGGTGAGCGCAATGTCCGCTGCACCGACGCCACGTCCCGGCATCCTCGACATCGCCGCCTATCAGGGCGGCGAGGGCCGCATTCCCGGCATGGCGAAGCCGATCCGCCTCGCCTCGAACGAGAGCGCGCTCGGCCCCAGTCCGGCCGCCATCGCCGCTTACAAGGCCGTCGCCGAAGAGATGTTTCGCTATCCCGACGGCCACGCCACGGCGATGCGCCAGGCGCTCGCACGCCATCATGGTCTCTCCGCCGATCGCATCGTCTGTGGCGCCGGCTCGGACGATCTCATCCACCTGCTGGCGTCGGCCTATTGCGGTCCGGGCGACGAGGTGCTCTACGGCCGCCACGGCTTCGCCATCTATCCGATCGCGGCGCAGACCGCCGGCGCGACGCCCGTTGCCGTGCCCGAGAAGAACCTCACCTTCGACGTCGATGCGACGCTGGCGCGGGTGACGAAGAAGACCAAGCTCGTCTTCATCGCCAATCCCAACAACCCGACCGGCACGTTCATCCCGCGCGACGAGCTTGCGCGGCTGCATGCCGGCCTGCCGAAATCGGTGCTGCTGGTGGTCGATTCCGCCTATGCCGAATACGTCGTGCGCAACGACTACGATCCCGGCCTCGAGCTCGCCGGCGCGGCGGCCAACGTCGTGATGACGCGCACCTTCTCCAAGATCTACGCGCTCGGCGGCCTGCGCCTCGGCTGGTGCACGGCCGGCCCGGCCGTGATCGACGTGCTCAATCGCGTGCGCAACCCGTTCAATGTCAGCGCGGCGGCAATCGCCGCCGGCATCGCCGCGCTCGAGGACGTGGCCGCGGTCGACAAGGCGCGCGCCCACAACGACGTCTGGCGGCCCTGGCTCGCGCGCGAGCTCGCTTCGCTCGGCCTCGAAGTCGTGCCGGGCGTCGCCAATTTCGTGCTGGCGCGCTTTCCGAAGCATCCCAAGGACGCCGCCGCGGCGTGGGACTTCCTGCGCCAGCGCGGCATCCTGGTGCGCAAGGTCGGCGTCTATCACCTGCCGGAATATCTGCGCGTCACCATCGGCACCGAGGCCGAGATGCGCGCCGTGGTCGCGGCGGTCGCCGCGTTTCTGGGAAAAGCATGAGCCAGCTCTTCGATCGCGTCGCCTTCATCGGCATCGGCCTCATCGGCTCGTCGCTGGCGCGGGTGATGATCCGCGACAAGCTCGCCGGCGAGATCGTCGCCTGTGCCCGCAGCGACGCGACGCTCGACACGGTGAAGGAACTGAAGCTCGCCGACCGCGTCACCCACGATCCGGCCGAAGCGGCCAAGGGCGCCGACCTCGTCGTCATCGCGACGCATCTCTCGGCCTATGCCGAGATCGGCCGGCGCATCGCCGACGTGCTGAAGCCGGGCGCCATCGTCACCGATGTCGGCTCGGTCAAGCAGGCGGTGGTGCGCGCGCTGAAGCCGCTGCTGCCGTCGGGCGTGCACCTTGTCCCGGGCCATCCCGTGGCCGGCACCGAGTTCTCCGGTCCTGCGGCCGGCTTCGCCGACATGTTCCGCGACCGCTGGTGCATCCTGACGCCGACCGCCGGCACCGACGCCAAGGCGATCGCGCGCGTGCGCCAGATGTGGGAAAGCGCCGGCATGAAGGTGACGACGATGGACCCCGAGCACCACGACATGGTGCTGGCCATCACCTCGCACCTGCCGCACCTCATCGCGTTCACCATCGTCGGCACCGCGACCGATCTCGAGGACACGCTCAAGTCCGAGGTCATCAAGTTCTCGGCCGGCGGCTTCCGCGATTTCACGCGCATCGCCGCCTCCGATCCGGTGTTCTGGCGCGACGTGTTCCTCGCCAACCGCGACGCCGTGCTGGCGATGCTCCAGCGCTTCACCGAGGATTTGACGGCGATGCAGCGCGCCATCCGCTACGGCGAGGCCGACACGCTCGAGCGCGTCCTCAGCCGCACCCGCGCCATCCGCAAGTCGATCGTCGACGCCAAACAGGCGTAAGGCGTAGCACAGGCCGCGCATGGCTGCGGCCGTCGTGCGAAGCCAAGTAGGCGTAGATCGTTTATTCTACGGCGTCACCCGGGCGAGAGCCGGGGTCCAGGGGTCAACGACGTTCGGTCGCCCCTGGATTTCTGCTTACGCGGGAATGACGCGAGAAAAATGGAGGATGCTCATGCACGCCGTCATCTTCGAAGTCGAGCCGAAGGCGGGGCACGAAGGCGATTACCTCGACATCGCCGCCGCGCTCAAAAGCGAGCTCGAGAAAATCGACGGCTTCATCTCGGTCGAGCGCTTCCGCAGCCTGAGCAAGGAGGGCAAGCTCCTGTCGCTGTCGTTCTGGCGCGATGCCGACGCGGTCAAGCGCTGGCGCGAGCAAACGCAGCACCGCCGCGCGCAGGCCCGCGGCCGCACCGACGTCTTCGCCGATTACCGCATCAGCGTCGCCGCCGTCGAGCGGCAATACGGCATGTTCGCGCGCGCCGAGGCGCCGCAACCGGCACCTGAGACGGTGAAGGGCTAGCGGACGAAGCGTTCATCTCGTCGTCATGCCCGGACTTGTTCCGGGCATCCACGTGTTGCTGCAGACACGTAGATGGCCGGGCCAAGCCCAGCCATGACGAGCAAACCGACGCGAACTGTGCGAAGAGGGCAGGGTGAGGGATAGGCGCCGCGAGCCTTCCCCATTCGCCACCGAACTGCGGTATCCTCGTCCCATGAAAGCGAAAAAACCGCAATCGCGGCGCCGGAAACTCATCACCGCGGCGCACATGGTCGAGGCCGATCACGACGAGGCGGCGTTCGAGAAGCGGCTGAAGAAGATCGCGAAGGCGAAGCCAGCGACGGATCGACGGCCAAAGCGTCGCACGTGATTCCGCGTCGAAGCAGCGCCCGCTACCGCCAGTCGATGGCCGGAATGCGCTCGATCGACGCTCGCTTCGCGCCAAGGAATCACGGCTCCGCCGGACGCTGCTGCGCACCGTGACAGACGGCGAGCACGACGATCGTGTCGCGCTCCTCGTCGACGCGATAGACGATGATATAGGGCGGCTCGACCAACTCGCGCGTGCCGTTGACGAGACCGGGGCGGCCGATATGGGCAAGGCCTGCCGTGCCAAGCCGCCCAATCCGTTCGCGCAGTCGCCGCACGATGGTGACGGCGGCGCGGGGATTGTCCCGCGCGATCCAGGCGAAGATTCCGTCGATGTCATCGGCGGCCTTCGCGTGGATCAGGACGTTCATACGCCCAGGCGGCGAAGCCGTTCGTCGAGTTTCGCGAGGGTGAGGGTAGCTGGATCGGCTTCGGCCAACCGCCGGCGGACCTCGGCGGCCTGCTCGTCGTTCAGCCGATACGGGCTCTTATCGTGTTCCTCGATCAGGCGCAGAACTTCGGCGGCATCCTCCTGGCGCTGCGGCGGCCAGGTCAGGACGCGTTCGAGGACTTCCTTGAGCCGATCGTTCGTCATGCGCCGCCTTTATACCATGGGACCGCAGACGCGGCCACGCCGCGCTCTATTCCCTACCGCCAATCGATGGTGGGAATCTTCGCGATCGCCGCGGGGCCGAGATAGAGCCGGCGGTTCTGCGCGCTGATCGGCAGGCGGATCTGCTGGCGGCCGTCGTCACCCTGCTGCGCGATCATGTTGAGGATGGTGCGCGCCATGCCGGCGTCGCCTTCGGGCATCGCGCCCGAGCTCACCGCCGCGTCGACGATTTCGTTCTGGCCCCGCACCGTCGCGGTCAGCGCGGCAAGCGGCTGCAGGTCCTCGTCGAGCGCGAGCGTGCCCTTGGCATTGATGTCGAGCCTGTCCCACGCCAGGTGCGCGGCGTGCAGCTCGATCGCGCCGCCTTCCTTGCGCCAGGCGTCGAGCATCTGCGGCAGCGGCGCCGACGCGATCGTGCCGTCGATCGTCGCCGTCGCGGAGATGTCCTGGATGGTGGTGCCGAACGGCGCCGGCGCGGCGCGTAGCCGCGCGCCCTTGATGTCGAAGTTCACCAGCAGCGCCGGATCGTGGTCGGTCTTCGGCGGCGTCGCCGGCTGCTGGAGCGCGACATGGACGGAATCGAGGCCGAGGCCCTGCGCTGCGCTGCGCCCGTCGAGGCCGTCGGCCTCGATGTCGGCGGTGCCGGCGGGCTGGAGCGGCACCGACACCGTGCCGGCGAGATTCTTCGCGTCGAAGCCGGCCGAGGCGAGGATGAACTCGACGCGCGCGCCGTCGGGCGCGCTGAAATGCCAGTGCCGCAAATCCCACGGCGCCGACCAGAAGGCAATGTCGGCCGGGCTCATCTCGTAGGGCAGGGGCCTGACCGCGGCGGCGTCGAACTTGTCGAAGCTCAAGCGGATGGTCAGCGGAAAGCCGCCGATCCGCACCGCATCCCATTTGACGTCGACGCCCTGGGCGCGGCGCGCTTCGACCCACGGCGTCATCTGCTCGCGGATCACGCTGGCGACGTAATACCAATAAACGCTGTACGCCGCGGCGATGACAACCGCCAGCCCCCCGACCACGCACACGATGCGGCGCATGCTTGGATTATACGGCGAACGCGACGCGCGGTCGAGGCCGCGCACTTTGACGAATACGTTGCAACGTTTGTTTTCGTCATGCCCGGACCATTGTCCCCGGGCTTGACCCGGGGATCAGTTCCGGGCATCCACGCCTTGAGGGCAACTCACCGCGCCGCCTGAATCTCCGGCCGGTAGCGCCACACCGTCAGGTCGCCGTCGTGGAACACGACGTCGGCATCGAGTACGCGCATCCGCACTTTCGGTCCGGCGCCGAATTTGGGCTCGATTAGCACGCGGCAGCCCGGCGCGGCGTCGGCGCAACGCAGCAAATGGTAATCGGCGGCGGCGATGTCGGTGACGCCGCGTTCGCGGAAATAACTCAGCCAGCCGCCTGGCTGCCGCAAGGCGCGAAGATACGCGGCGCCCTCGACCAGGCCCTCGATCTGCACCATCGGCCGCGCGAGGCGAAAGCCCAGGCTGCCGGCGAGGTCGCCCATCGCCACCACCGCATTCGGCGGCAGGAGCGCGTTGAGCTGCGCCGCGTCGCGGTCGGCATGCACCCAATAGGACGACTGGTTGTCGCCGAGCGCCAGGCGCTTCGCGACGACAACGCCGCCGCCCAGCGCCAGGACCGCAATCACGGCGACGGCCACCATCGGCGCCGCAATCCACCGCCGCCACAGCGCCATCAGCGCCAGCGGCACGACGATCGCGCCGAGCATGGCGCGGCCATAGCCGTACCACGCCCAGATCGGCCAGCTCGAGCCGACGCAGAGATAAACCAGGTGGAGCAGCAATCCGGCGAGCAGCACGCCGGCAATGATCAGAAGCTGCGCGCGCGCCGCGTCGGTGCGTTCGTCGCCGGTCTTGCGCCAGAGCAGCGCCACAACCGTTCCGGCCGCGGCGATGAAGACGAGGCCCAAGGGAATCGTCCGCAGCTGCAAGGTGCTGGCGCCCCACAGCGACGCGATCAGCGGATTGAGATTGAGGAACGGTCCGCCCAGCGCCTTGGCCGCGCCCGACACCGGCATCGCCGCGCCGAACAGGATCTGGTTCGCGGCCATGTAGATCAGCAGCGTCGCCGCGACGGGCGCGCCCATGACGATGCCGGCGCGCAGGCTCGTGCGCCAGCCGCGTTGCCGCTGACTGAGGACGAACGCGCTGATATACGCGCCGGCGATGAACACGGCATCGAGCCGCGCGAGGCAAAGGAGGGTCAGCACCGCGCCGACCGTCAGCAGCGTGCGCGGCGTCTGCGGCGCGGCCGTGAAGATCGCGCGGCGCAGGCTCAGCGCGACGAGCCACAGCATGATCGGCAGCGCCAGCGTCGTTTCCATGCCGAGGAAGACGAGGCCCGCGCCGCCCGGCAGCGCGAAGGTGCAGAGCCAGCAGAGATAAAGTCCGCCGAGCAGGAACGCAGCCTCGGCGTCGCACAGTTGGCCGATGCGGCGATAGAGCGCGACGCAAGCAATCCACGCCACGGACGCGATGGCGAACACCGCCGGTATCGCCTGGTCGGGCGCGCGGATCAGCCAGAACACCGGCACCAGCGCGAGCTGCCACAGCGGATGGTAGCCGTTGGTTGGCACGAGGTTGCCGTAGGTCGAGCCGGCGCCGTGCGCGATGTTGGCCGCAACGCGCAGGTAGTAATAGGCGTCGTCGCTGAGATAGTCGTTCATCGCCATTGGCGGCGACAGCGCCGTGAGCGTGAACAGCGCGACGACGGGGATCAGCGCCAGCGCCCAATAGCCGGCGGTCAGCGCGGCGGATGCGCGGACGCCGCGCCGCGCGGCGACGCCGGCGGAAACCTCGATGGCCATGCGCGGGAGTCTAAGGCAGGCCGGTAAAGGAAGCTTTGGCGCCCGGGCGGCGGAGTGTGGTTAACTTTGCGTTACGTCATTCCCGCGCAAGAGGAACCCAGGGCGGACCGCATTCGTACGTTGTTGGCGTAACAAAGACGGGGCTGTACCTTTCGGCACATTCCCGGTTTTAGACTGTGAAAATAGATTCCTGCCTTATCGAATTGGGCGAACGCATCAGCAGCTAGTGTTAGGCAAGGCAATCGTATGGCGATCAAGCGTAACACCGTCAATTTTGGTGCGTTCAACAAAGCGCTTGAGCTTCCGTTCGAGCTTCGGCTCAAGGACTTCGAGATCGCCATGCAGGATGTCTATGACTTTTTCTTTGATGTGAACAAACACCTATCGTCAAAGGGTTTGCAAAGACTGGACGAAATGATGCGACCGGCAAATATGTCGGGCACGATCTCCGATATGCTGACCGCAAGCTTAGGTAAGCATAGCCGCGTTTTGGTGCAGAACCGTTACCACAATGGCCATCCTGATCTCGTCGTCAATGGCAAATATCCGAATAACGCGGTGAAGAGCGGAGTCGACGGTGTCGAAGTGAAGACCACAAGAAAAGCTGGCGGCGCGGTCGATACCCATGGAGCCCGCGATCAGTGGATGTGTGTTTTTGTGTACGAGATCGATAACGAAACCGAGCCCGCAACGGAGCGCCGGCCGATGACCTTCACAGAGACGTATCTTGGGAAGGTCGTTGTCGCGGATTTCAGGAAGAATCCGAGAAGTGAGTTGGGTACTCGCACTGCTACGCTGGATCGACGCGGAATCGCGAGGCTGCGAGAAAACTGGCTCTATGATTTGCGCAAACCTAAGTAAGGTTCAGGCGGGATAACGGACCTATGGCATGACGTGCCATTTCCATGTAGTGAGGGTCGGACTCGATTCCGATGCAGTTATAGCCGACTGCTATTGCTGCTGCGACCGTCGAGCCCGCACCCGCAAATGGATCGAGTATCGTCCCTTGGCCTAGCGGCAATACCGCCTTCACGAGTTGCCGCATGAAGGACTGCGGCTTAAGGCTCGGGTGGGGTGCTATTCGGCGCTCACTGGAGCGTGTCGGATGCGACTGGATAACATCGCCAAATGGCCGGTCTCTGGAGATGCGCCTAAAGCCTCCGGTCTTCCATTTACGCAAATTATCCTGAACGCGTCCCTCGATAGGTTTGCGGAAGCAGAGCCAAGGCTCCCACATCGAGCGCGGCATTACGCTCACGTCGTCGAATATGTCATGTGCATTCTTGGGGCGGTCGCCGCCACGCATTGTCATAACCAGTCGTACGATCTCGCCGCGACGCTCGAGGCCAGCTTCCGACAGAGCGTTCGCAACTCGATGCGAAACGAGAGGATTGGACGCGACAATTACATTTGCTCCAGGCACCAGCGTCGGAAGCAATAGCGTTGCCCAACGAACGAAAAACGCTTCAAGGGCGTCGATGTCGGTCGCGGTTAGCGTGGTGAAACGCGGCAGCGGTGAGCGTTGATGACCGTCAAACGAAGGTGGGATACGCCACACTCCGCCTTTGCCATTGCGCAGTTTTGCTTGCTCATGGGGCTTATACTCCACCATGCCATAGGGCGGGTCTGTAACGACCGCGTGAATCGATAGGGGTGGCCGCCTGCTGAGCCAGTGCAAGCAATCTTCTTGAACAAGCTCACCGGTGCCGCGCTGAACAACGGCCGATTCCGGCTCAAATGGCAGCTGTTCTTCATCAAGTTGCAGGGCGTAGGCACCGCGCGACGTACGTTCAAAAGCGCGGTCGACGTTCAAACGCAGATACGAGCGCACTGACGATGCCGAGGCGGACCGGCCCAATTTGTTCCGCACCGCATCGCATATTTCCTGCACGGTTGCCGGCTCATGCCGCATCTGCAGGAATTCTGTGATTGCATCCCGGACGCGACCTGGTGCTTGGCGTTCCACGTATTCCCCCGGCAGCCGTGCAACGTCATCGTAGACGTCCAGACGTCTTTCTGCAAGGTTCTTTCGCCCGACCTAGAACGAATGGCGCCGCGCCGCTCACCCGCACTTCGAGTAGTCGCAGCTCGTGCACTGGTCGCAGTTCTCGATGCGGATCAACGCCGCCTGGCCGCATTTCGGGCACTGGCGCAGGCCGGGATTCTGCCCGGGCAGGTTGACCACCTGGCGCTGGGCCTCGACCGATGCGGGCGCGGTCTTCGGCTGGATGAACCCGATCTCGATCATGTGCTGCTCGATCACGCCGCCGAGCGCCGCCAGGATCGACGGCACGTAGTGGCCCTCCATCCAGGCGCCGCCGCGCGGATCGAACACCGCCTTCAATTCCTCGACCACGAACGACACGTCGCCGCCGCGCCGGAACACCGCGCTGATCATGCGCGTCAGCGCCACGGTCCAGGCGTAATGCTCCATGTTCTTGGAGTTGACGAAGATCTCGAACGGCCGGAGCCGGCCGTCCTGCACGATGTCGTTGATGGTGACGTAGAGCGCGTGCTCGCTGAGCGGCCAGCCGACTTTGTAGGTGTGGCCGGGCAGCGCCTCAGGCCGCGACAGCGGCTGCGTCATATAGACCACGCCGCCGCCCTCGTAGACGTCGGCCGGCCGCGCCTGCGGCGCCGGCAGCGGCAGCTCGGTCTGCCTCTGCGGCTTGGCCTCGGGCCTCACTTCGAGCACCGCGCCGGTGACCTCGTTCGGCCGATAGGTGGTGCAGCCCTTGCAGCCGAGCTCGTAGGCCTGGAGATAGACGTCCTTGAACTGCTCGAACGGGAAATCGGCCGGCACGTTGATCGTCTTGGAGATCGAGCTGTCGATGTATTTCTGCACCGCCGCCTGCATCACCACGTGGTCGGCGGGGCTGAGCGCCTGGGTGTCGACGAAATAATCGGGCAGCGGCGCACTGTCGCCCTTCAAGCGGCGGAACAGGCGATAGGCGTGGTCCGAGACCTCTTCCTCGCGCCGCGTGCCGTCGGGCATCAGCACGTTGCGCGTGTACTTGAAGCTGAACACCGGCTCGAGGCCCGACGAGACGTTGTCGGCGAAGATCGAGATCGTGCCGGTGGGCGCGACCGAGGTGAGGAGCGCGTTGCGGATGCCGTTCGCGGCGATGGCCGCGCGCACCTCGGCGTCGAGCCGCTGGATGTTCTCGCCGGCGAGATATTTTTCCTTGTCGAAGAGCGGAAAGGCACCTTTCTCGCGCGCGAGCTCGGCCGAAGCGAGATAGGCCGCGCGCTCGATCGCCCGCATCCATTGCTCGGTCGTCGCCACCGCCTTGGCCGAGCCATAGCGCAAGCCGCACAGGATCAGCGCGTCGGCCAGGCCGGTGACGCCGAGGCCGATGCGCCGCTTGGCGCGCGCCTCGTGCATCTGCTGTTCCAGGGGAAAGCGCGACGCGTCGACGACGTTGTCCATCATGCGCACGGCGAGCGGCACCAGCCGGTCGAGCTCGTCGCGGTCGAGCCGCGCGTTCTCCGTGAACGGCTCCTTCACCAGCACGGCGAGATTGATCGAGCCCAGGAGGCACGCGCCATACGGGGGCAATGGTTGCTCGCCGCAGGGATTGGTCGCGCTGATCGTCTCGGCATAATAGAGATTGTTGAGCCGGTTGATGCGGTCGATGAAGATCACGCCCGGCTCGGCATAGGCATAGGTCGCGCGCATGATCTTGTCCCACAGCTCGCGCGCGGGAATCACCTTATAGGTCGTGCCGGCGAAGCTCAGCTCCCACGGCGCGCCTTCCTTCACCGCCAGCATGAAAGCGTCGGTGACCAGGACCGACAGGTTGAACATGCGCAGCCGGCCGGGCTCGCGCTTCGCCGCAATGAAGGCCTCGATGTCGGGATGGTCGCAGCGCATCGTCGCCATCATCGCGCCGCGGCGATAGCCCGCGCTCATGATGGTGCGGCACATCGCGTCCCATACATCCATGAACGACAGCGGCCCCGACGCGTCGGCGCCGACGCCCTTCACCGGCGCGCCCTTGGGCCGGAGCGTCGAGAAGTCATAGCCGATGCCGCCGCCCTGCTGCATGGTCAGCGCCGCTTCGCGCAGATGCGTGAAGATGCTGCCCATGTCGTCGTCGATCGTGCCCATGACGAAGCAGTTGAACAGCGTGACGTTGCGGCCGCTGCCGGCGCCGGCGACGACGCGGCCGGCGGGCAGGAACTTGAAATCGCTGAGGGCTTCATAGAAGCGATCGGCCCACAGCGCCTTCTCGCGCTCCGGCTCTGCAAGGGCGGTGGCGACGCGCCGCCAGGTGTCCTCGATGGTGCGGTCGACCGCGCCGCCTTCCGGCGTCTTGAGGCGGTATTTCATGTCCCAGATCTGTTGCGAGATCGAGGCGACGGAGGCCATGGCGGCGGGGTCCTGAAAACGATGCAAACGCCGCGCCCGGGTGGGACGCGGCTTCCATTCAATATAGCCAGGTTCGCGCTTTGTTTCCACCGCCGGTTAGATCCGGCGGGCGGCTCAAATCAAGACGGCTGCGGCAGCGGGCTTTTGGTCCAACGAAACTCGACGATGATGCCGTGATCGAATCGGCATTCGGCGCCGACGTCGCGCGTGCCGCTGGTCGCCGGCACGTCCGGCCGTACCGCCTGCACGGTGACGACGCTGGCGCTCATGCCGGTGCTGAAATGCTGGTTCGTGACCTGGAGGTCGCTGTCGGGATAGGCGCGATGCATGAGATCGACGCACCGGCTGACGTAGCTCGGCGAGCCGACCGCTAGCTTGGCGTTCGCCACCTTGTTCTCGACCGAACTGCAGCCGGCGAGCAACAGCAGGCCGACCGCGGCGGCCGCTACATGACGCATGCTTCACCCACCGCCAACGGACCCATGACCAAAACGCGGCTGGCGGGCGTCGGTTGCTCAGGACCTGTCGGCGCCCGGTGTTTTCTTCATCTGCTCGCGGAATTGCCGCACCGCGGCCGAGCGGTCGCCGCGCCGCGTCGCCAGCAGCAGCGGCGCGGTCAGGCCCTTGGCGCCGGTCAGCCGCGCATAGGCGACCGCTTCGGTATTGAGCCGCCGCATCGACGCCGGCACAAGCGAAACGCCGAGACCGGCGCCGACCAGGCTCAGCGTCGACGGCAGCCGCGGCGCCTCCTGGCCGATGGTCGGGCTGAAGCCGGCGGCGCGGCACGCTGCGATGATGGCGTCATAGAGGCCGGGCCCGCTCGGCCGGCGATAGAGCACGAAGGTCTCGTGCGCCAGCGCGGCGAGCGTCACCGTCTTGGCCCGAGCGAGGCGATGGCCGCGCGGAAATACCGCCAGCATCTCCTCGGTCAGAAGCGGCTCGACCAAGAGATCGGGCGTGCCGCCGGCCGACGAGCGCACGAAGACGGCGTCGAGCCGCTCCTCGCGCAGCGCGCGCGCCAGGTCGCCGGTGCTGTCCTCCTCGAGCGCCAGCGCCACGCCCGGCCACGCCTGGCGGAAGCCGCGGATCGCGCGCGTGACGAAGGGATGGAACGCCGCCGAGCTGGTGAAGCCGATCGCCAACCGGCCTTCCTCGCCGCGCGCCGCGCGCTGCGCCACCGCCGGCAGATTGGCCGCCCGCGCCACGATCGCCCGTGCCTCCTCGACCAGCGCGCGTCCGGCCTCGGTCGGCTCGACGCCGCGCGGCAGGCGATGGAAGAGGCTGACGCCCAGCTCCGCCTCGAGCGCGCGGATCTGCTGCGTCAGCGGCGGCTGCTGGATGTGGAGCCGCTCGGCCGCGCGGCTGATGTTCTTCGCGTCGGCGACGGCGATGACATAGCGCAGCAGGCGGAGGTCGAGGGGCATGGCATACGTGAAAAATATGGATAATGATCTAAACATATATTGGACGCGGATGCGAGCGCGGCGTACGAATCGGTTCCATGTCTTCCGCAACGGCCGCCACGACGATCAAGCCACGCGACGCCGCATGGTCGGCCGACCAGTATCTGCAATTCGAGGACGAGCGCACGCGGCCGGTGCGCGATCTGCTCGCCGCGGTGCCGGCGCGCGCGGTGCAGCGCGCCGTCGATCTCGGCTGCGGACCGGGCAATTCGACCGAGCTGCTGCTGGCGCGCCATCCCGACGCCGCGACCGTCGCGATCGACTCGTCCGACGATATGGTGCGCGCCGCGCGCCGTCGCCTGCCACAAGCGGACATCGCGTTGGCCGACATAGCGGCCTGGCGCGGCGACGGACCGTGGGACGTGATGCTGGCCAACGCCGTGCTGCAATGGGTGCCCGATCACGCGACGTTGTTGCCGCGTCTGGCGCGTGCGCTGTCGTCCGGCGGCAGCCTCGCGATCCAGATGCCGGACAATCTCGACGAGCCGAGTCATCTCCTGATGGAGCGCGTCGCGCAGTCCGGTCCGTGGCGCACGAAGCTCGCGGCGGCCGACAGCCGCACGAAGATCGAATCCGTCGATTGGTATTACGCGCTGCTGCGGCCGCTCTGTTCGCGCGTCGATATCTGGCGGACGACCTATCACCACCCGCTCGCCGGCATCGACGGCGTCGTCGAATGGTTCAAGGGCTCGGCGCTGCGGCCGTTCCTCGCGCCGCTTGCCGCGCGGGAGCAGGCGGAGTTCATGCGGCGCTATCGCGCGCTGCTGGCGGAGGCCTACCGGGTGCAGCCGGATGGTACCGTGCTGTTGCGCTTTCCCCGCTTGTTCATCGTCGCGACGCGCTGAGCCGGCGGTCGCCGACGCAAAAAGGCAAAATTATCCACGTATTGAATCATGTTGTTGGCGACCCACCGGTGCTTATCCACAGATTTATCCCCAGGCCTTTCAGGGGCCGTGCGGCCGGCCCTCCGAAACCAGCGCGTCGGTCGCCGTCTCGATGCTGCGCTCGAGCTCGGTCATGAACGCCGGCCGCGGCCGGCCGGGCGGGATCGCCGGCAGGATCTCGACCAGCACCGTGCCGGGCAGTCGCAGGAAATGCCGCCGGCCCCAGAACACGCCGGAATTGATCGCAACCGGCACGACCGGCAGCTTGAGCTGCTGATAAAGCGCGGCGATGCCCGGCAGGTAAGGCTTCTTGGTGTCGACGGCCGTGCGCGTTCCCTGCGGAAAGATCACGATGGTGCGGCCCGCCGCTGCGACGCGCTGCGCCTGCGCCACCATGCGCTTCAGGGCGCGCGCGCCCGCGCCGCGATCGACGGTGATCGAGCCGGCCTTGACCGTGTACCAGCCGTAGAACGGCAGCCAGCCGAGCTCGCGCTTGATCACCGCCGCGCAATCGGGAAACAGCACCGGCGTCGCCAGCGTGTCCCAGGCCGACTGGTGCTTCATCGCGATGATCACCGGTCCGGCGGGTAGGTGCTCGCGGCGGCGCACTTCGTAACCGAGACCGACGATCCAGCGCAGCAATACGAGCGTGCTGCGCGACCAGAACGTGCCGAAGCGCATCATGCCGCGCCGCGTGCCGAGCAGGAACGGCAGGCCGGCGAAGGCGAGCAGCGCCGTCCAGCTCCAGAACGCGACCTGGAACGCGAGCGAGCGGAGGAAGATCACGCCGGCGCAGCCCGGAGCATGACCGGTCGAGCGCGAATCATGTCCCGCCCTGCGCCTCGTGGATCACCCACGGCCGGACCACGGCGGAGAGATATTTGACGTACTCGGTCACGATCAGGCTGAGCGTGCCGGGCCATTCCCACCACTGGCGCTGCTTCACGTTGCCGGCGAAAACCGGGTTGGGCACGATGGTGATGTCGGGCATGGCGCGCGAGAATTCGAGCAGGCTGCGCGGCATGTGATAGGCCGAGGTCACCAGCCGCAGCGACTGGTAATTCTGCTTGCGCATGAAGGCGGCGGTCTCGATCGCGTTGCCGGCGGTGTTGTCGGCGGTATGGCCGAGCACGATGCAGCAGGCGAGGCTTTCCGGCGCGTTGGCGGTGTGCAGCAGCGCCGGCAGCTTCACGCCGGGAAACACGCCGGTGATGAACAGCGTCTTGCCCATTCCTGCGGCCAGCAGCTGCAAGCCACCCTCGACGCGCTGGCTGCCGCCGGTGAGCACGACGATGGCATCGGTGCGAGTGGTGTTGTCGGCGACGGCGTCGGGAATCTGGCCGGCGAACCAGAACAATCCGGCGAGCCAGAACGTCGCCGCCACGCCGAGCGCCAGGCCGAGTTGTCGCAGCGCACTCACGGCAGGCGCCGTAGTGTGGCGAGCACGGTCAGCCGCGCCGTCGCCATGGCGACGATCCCCGCCGCAAATGGCAGCGCCGCCAGCACCGCCCAATTCCAGCCGCGCAAATGCAGCGCCGGCAGCAGCGTCACCGTATCGCCGAGGAACGCCGCGGCGCCGGTCGCATGCTGCAACGCCAATAGCGCCGCCGCCGCCAGCGCCAATCCGGCCGCGCCGCCGATCAGCGCAAGGCGCAACGCCGGGCGCTCGAACTGGCGCGCCACATAGCCGTCGCGTGCGCCCATCAGGTGCAGTAGCTCGATCACGTCGTGGTGGACCGCGAGGCCGGTGCGGGTCGCGAACGATACGCTCAGCACCGCGACGCCGCCGATCAGCACCAGGACGGCGAGGGCGGTGAGCTCGGCCGAGCGCGCGAACCGCG
>Ga0307372_10001465_pt1 | contig 41106 bp, 33 predicted proteins | sample OX1MG_FD_202533 | JGI IMG/M metagenome (GOLD analysis project Ga0307372, IMG submission 202533) | Soil microbial communities from Risofladan, Vaasa, Finland - OX-1 | ecosystem: Environmental > Terrestrial > Soil > Coastal area > Acid sulfate soil | place: Finland: Risofladan, Vaasa | collected...
AGCAAGGAGGTGGGAATTGGAAGAGACCGGGACTGATTTGATTGAGGTGGAGAGTGTTCCTGGGGAAGTGGAAACCCTGGGGATGGACCGAAGGGAAGAGGATGATTTTAGTTCTAAACCTCTGACTGAAAGGATGCTCTACCTGATGCAGAAGATATCGGAATATGGGTACCTGGGCAGGCCGGAAGTGGAGCTGATTTACGCCAACCAGACGCATGGGTACAGGGTGCTGGGGACTCTGCGAAGCAAGGATTTGATAGGGGACTTCGAGACCGCGAGGCTGCCGAAGAAAGCGATTTATTTAAGGCCGAAGGGATACCGGACGCTGGAAAAGTTCGGCAAGCTGAGGCTCAAGAGGCGGTTTTTGCCGCAGCATTACAAGCCGTTCATTTTTGAGCATAGGATGGCCTGCGCCAGGGTGGGGCTGGTGCTGGAGAGCCACCCTCTGGTCCGGGGCTTCATGCCGGAAAGCCTGCTTTGGGAACGTCAGGTAAAGAAGCGGCAGAAGCTCTGCGATGGCGAATTTATCTACAAAGCGCCGGACGCCGAAGCCGAACGGGTGGGGCTGGAAGTCGAGCTGACCTTGAAGAATCGGGACAAGCTGGAAGAATCCTTGCGGGCCCTGAGTGACCGGGAAGACCTAGCCCAGGTCTGGTGGATATGCGGGAGTTCCACGATTATGGGCGGGCTCAAGGCGGCGGTCATGCGGAATTATTATTGGGGAGCCGCCAAGCCGAGGCATTTATTTTGCCTGATGGAAAACTTCATGGCTTCGCGACACCTGACAAGGTTTGTTGACGCCGAAGGGGCCGAGTATAAAATAGATCCGGCAGGGCCGACCTTGCGGCCATTACCGAAGCAAGCGCCGGTGGCGCGGGTGGAGGTCCAACCCCAACCGCAGCCCGCGCCCAAGGAAGAGCCCAAATCCATCGGGCTTGATTTGGAAAAGGCGGTTTATCCCGATGCACGGGAAAACAAGCGCCGGGAATTGACGCTCCATGAGAAGCAGGCCGTCCTCTATTACGACATGGTGCGGGACATCGCGGCGGAACGCGCTCAAAAGGCGGCTGAGCGCAGACTCAAGAGAGAGCGCGTGATTCGGAAGCTGGGATTATACGGGATGTGGGGCGGGTATGGCCTGGGCGCGGTTGCGATTATTTCGCTCATGGTGCAATTGTGGCCGCTTTTGATGAGTCCATGGTCTGCAAGAAGAATTACGGACTGGCGGCCGTTGAGCTTGACTCAAAGCGCATGGGCGCTGAATAAAATCAAGCTTCGTTCCAACGGCAATCGCTACAAGCTTTCTTTCGAGGCCACCAGCCAATGGCCGGATTTTTGCGAGATGACAAGCATTGAGGTTTTAACTGCCCGCTACCGGATTGCGGGGAAGTGGGATTTTTGGAAAGCGGATTGGATTGGCCGGGGCGGTTCGTTGGATGCCAGTGTTTCCTTCAAAGCGCCGCGAAAGGCGACGGGTTTTTGGCTCGACATCGCGGCGAGCGGCAAGGATTGCGGGACGGCGAGATATCCTCTGGAGTTCAAGTAGATTGGCCGGCGAAGGGTCCGCCGCGACGTTAAAAGGGCGGAGCAGGTCCCGAGGGCGTGGAGTCCTCGGGTGGGGCTGCGGGCGGCAGCCTGTAATGGGAGTTGAGTTGGGCGCGCTTGGGCGCCCTAAAATCAAGGCCGGACAAGGCCCGGCCTGCATGGGAGGACATTGCTAGGGGAGAAATCAACCAATAAAGGAACGAATGAGAAGCTTGCGGTGGAGCAGTTGGAGGGCCTGAGGATTTTGGCCCGACTTATAGGAAGAAGAGTGCTCAAAGACGGAGGGCTTGCGAAACCGGCGGAAGCGGGTAAAACTATGGGAACTTCTTGGCCGATGCATCGTAATTAAAGGGGAGGCCGACACAATGAGCGAACAAAACGGAAGCGGCGGGCAGACGACGGCCGCCTTATACGCCCGCGTGTCGTCGGAACGGCAGGCCGAGAAGGACCTCTCCATCCCGGCGCAGCTCAAGGCGTTGCGCCAGTACGCGGACAAGCAGGGCTGGCGCGTGGTGCAGCAGTTCGTGGACGAGGCCGAAAGCGCGCGCACCGCGAACCGGCCCGAGTTCCAAAGGATGATCGCGCTCGCCAAGCAGAAGACCGCGCCCTTCACGGTCATCCTGGTCTGGAAGCTCTCGCGGTTCGCGCGCAACCGCGAGGATTCGATCCTCTATAAGGCTATGCTCCGAAAGCACGGGGTTCAACTTGTATCCATCAATGAGCCCATAGACGATTCCCCGGCGGGCCGGATGCTGGAAGGCATGATCGAGGTGATAGATGAGTTCTACTCGGCCAACCTGTCTGTCGATACGGTCCGGGGCATGAACGAGAACGCCGCGCGCGGCTTCTTAAACGGCGGGCGCGCGCCCTACGGCTATCGGCGCGTCAGGGTCAAGGTGGGAGAAGCCGAGAAATCCAAGCTCGAACCTGATCCGGCCGAGGCAGCGCTTGCCAAGCGCATCTTCCAAATGGCGATGGGTGGCATGGGAGTCAAGGAAATCGCCAAGAAGATTAACGCGGAGGGCTTCAAGACCAGGGACGGCCATGAGTGGACCAACACGGTCCTTTACTATATGCTGACCAACGAGGCATATACCGGCGTGACGGTCTTTAACGGCTACCGCTATTGGGATTCGAAGGGCGGCAATACGCAAAAGGCCATCCGTGTCGAGGGTACGCATCCGGCGCTGGTGACGCGAGAGGAGTTCGAGCGTCTCCGGCAGATGCTAAAACAGCGCGGTCCGCTTTTTAGACATCCCAGGGAGGTCAGTAGCGAGTATCTATTGAGCGGCCTGGCTTACTGCGGTTCATGCGGAGCTAAAATGATCGGCACTACGGCCAAAGGGGGACGATTCTTTTATTATGGCTGTCAGACTTACCTCAAGAAAGGTCGAGACGCCTGCAAGGCGGGGCTTGTCAGCCGCGTCCGGCTGGAAGACGCCGTAATGCTTAAGCTCAAGGAGCAAGTCCTGACGGATGACAATCTTTCGGCTCTGGTCAACCTTGTCAATGAGGAAGTCAACCGGGAGCGGCGATCCTCGCGGGAGCGCGTCCTTGAAGTGGATGCACAGTTAAAATCCCTGAACGGCCGATTGGACCGGCTCTACGCCGCATTGGAGAGCGGGCATGTGGACATGGCCGATGTCGGCCCGCGAATTAAAGCGTTGCGTCAGCAGATTGAAAACGCGGAGGAGGAAAAGCGCGAAATCATCGCCCAAGAGGCCGCGCCGTTGCGCTTTAGCGGCGTGGAGGTCCGGCGTTACGTCGATGACTTGCGCGAACTTCTGGCTGACGGCACGATTATGGAGCGTAAATCGTGGCTGCGGACCTGGGTCAAGCGGATCAGCATCGACAAAAAGCGCGGTGGAACCATCGAGTACAAGTTGCCGCTGGCGGCCTTAAAAAAAGAGGACCGCTCGACGATGAGCGGCCCCAGGGACGCGGTTCTGTCTATGGGCCAAATTGGCTGCGGGACTAGGATTCGAACCTAGAAAAGCAGATTCAGAGTCTGCCGTGATACCGTTTCACCATCCCGCAATCACCTAATTATACCACGCGTTCGCGCGGCGGGCCAGTCCTAGAGCCCGAAGGAGAAAATGCGGCGCAGGCCCGAGCCGTAGCGCAGGCTGCGGTGCGTGTAGACGGGCTTGGCGCCCGGGGCGGCGCCTAAAACAAAGAAGAGCGGGTCGAAATGTTCGGAGGTGGGCGCGGCCAACTTGGCGGAGGGGGCCAAGCGCCGGTAGTCGCAGAGCTCGCCGGTTTGGCCGGCGTCGAGGCGCTTAACGAGCCAGGCGTCGAATTCCTCGGCCCAGGCGTCGGGCGGGGCGTCAGTCTCGCCGAAGCGGAACAAGCGCAGGTTGTGGACCAAGGCGCCCGAGCCCAGGAGCAGGACGTCTTCCTCTCTGAGCGGCGAGAGCGCCAAGCCCGCCGCCATGATTCGGCGCGGGTCCTCTCCGGCCGGAACCGCCAGCTGCACCACGGGCACGTCGGCTTTGGGATAGATCCGCGACAAGGGCGCCCAGGCCCCGTGATCGAGCGGGCGCTCGGGCGCGGCGGCGGCGGGAAATCCCGCCTGCGCCAAGCGCTCGATGATATTCCGGGCCAGCGCCGGATCGCCCGGGCAGGGGTAGTCGAAGCGGTAGAACTCCTCGGGAAATCCGGAGTAGTCGTGCATGATGCCGGGCTTCGCGGACGAGGTCGCGCTCAGGATTCCGCGCGCGGGCCAATGTCCGGACATGACCACCACGGCCTTGGGGCGCGGCAGGGTTTCGCCCAGAGCCGCCAGGGCCCGCGCGTAGTCGTCGTTCTCGAAGGCGGGAAAGGGCCCCATGTCCGTGACGAAGGCCGCGGGCATCATGGGGTGCGGGCGCCGCTTACGCGGGCCGGTCTTCCCTGGGCGTCACGGGCACGTTCTTGGTGCCCGCGCCGCGAATCACGGTCAAATATCCCTTGGCGCCGATGCTCTCCTCGGAGAGCAGCCGGTGGAGCTGGTCGGTGCTGTTCACGACTTGGCCGTTGAAGCCCACGACGACGTCGCCTTCGGCCAAGCCCGCCGCCGCCGCCGGGCCTTTGGGCTCGACGCCCACGACCAAAATCCCGCCGTCCTGAGAGACGCCGCGCAGGCTCTTGGCGCGGGGGGAGAGCCGCACGTTTTGCCCGGCCACGCCCAAGTACCCGCGGCGGATGCGGCCTTTGCGCAGGAGCTCGCCGGCCACGAACTTGGCCGTGTCGATGGGAATGGCGAAGCAGAGCCCCTGCGCGGGCAGAATGACCGCGGTGTTGACGCCCACGGCGCGCCCGCGAAAATCCAAGAGCGGCCCGCCCGAGTTGCCGGGGTTCAAGGCGGCGTCGGTCTGAATCACGTCGTCGATGAGCCGTCCCGACTGCGAGCGCAGGCTGCGCCCCAAGGCGCTGACCACTCCCGCGGTGACCGTGGTCGAAAAGCTGTACGGATTGCCGATGGCCACGACCAATTGCCCGGCTTTAAGCGCGCGCGAATCGCCCAGGCTTAAGGAGGGCAGGCCCGCGCCCCGTAGGCGCACCAGGGCCAGGTCCGTGCCAGGGTCGTCGCCGACCAACTCGGCGGACAAGCTTTGACCGTCGGGCAGGACGGCCTCCAAGCTCTGCGCGCCGTGGACCACGTGGCTGTTGGTGAGCGCGTGGCCGTCCGCGGTGAAGACAAACCCCGAGCCCGAGCCGCCCCGGCCGCCGCGTCGGCGGGCGTTGATGTTCAAGACCGCGGGCGAGGCCTTGGCCGCGGCCGAAGACACCGCGCGGGAATAGGCGTCCAAAGCCTCGTTTTCCAGCTCCGTTTCCGGCCGCTCCGCCGTTGCCTGTTCCATGGCCGCCTCCTTCCTTATATATAGGGTTCCCGGGCCTTTAAGTGGCTTTAAACGTTCCTTCGAAAACGGTCTCCGACAAGGGTTTGCGGCCCGAGGGGAACTCGCGCTCCTGCAGGGCCTTGGGCAAATCTTCTTTCTTGCCCGGCTTGCCAAGCGCGATCATGGCCTGCACCTCGTAGTTGTCGGGAATCTTGAGCGCGGCCTTGGCCTTGTCGTAGTCAAATCCAGCCATGCCGTGGGCCACCAAGCCTTTGAGCGAGGCCTGAAGGGCCAGGCTCATCCAGGCCGAGCCCGTGTCGAAGGCGTGCGTGCGCACCGGGACGGACTTGCCGTTGTTGTCGAAGTCCTTACGGGAGACGGCCACGACCAAGGCCGCGGCGTTCTTGGTCCAGGCTTGGTTAAACTCAACCAGGAAGCTCATGAAGAGCGGCCACTCCTGGCTCTCGCGCGTGGCGTAGACAAAGCGCCATGGCTGGCCGTTGGAGGACGACGGCGCCCAGCGCGCGGCCTCGAACAGCGACAAGAGCGCCTCGCGGCTCAAGGATTCTCCCGACATCGCGCGCGGCGACCAGCGCGAGGGGAAAATGGGGTCGACGGGGTGCTCGGTCTTGCGTGCGTCCAAAACGGCGTTGCTCATGGCTGGTCTCCTTGGCGCGGATTAAAATGACTGTGTGGTCATTTATTATACGGCGCGAAAGGCGCGGCGTCAAGGGGCGGGGGATTTAAGGCGCGGCGGGAGGCTTGGGCAGGCGCACGGTCCGGCTCTTGCCGTTTTTCATCGTGAAGCTCCGCACGAAGGGCTTGGCGCCGGGCCGGCCCGGGACTTCGGCGCTCAGCGTGACGGCCAGCTTCCCGCCGCCCAGCACGCGGTAGGTGACGGCGACCAGCCTTCCCGCGAAGGGCAAATCGGTCAGGGTCAGCACGCGCCCGGGTTCGTTCCAGGGAATGTGGGGCGAGAGTGTGATTTTCCGCTTAAAGCCGTTTTCGCTGATGCCGTAGACCGAATGCACCACGGCGTAGAGCCCCAGGGAATTCCACAGCGTGGAAAAGGAACTCAGCTCGCCCTTGGTCTGATCCACGTCCATGGCCTCGGGCAGGGCCGCGGGATAGACCGAAAGAAGCTGGGACATTTGCTCGGTCGTGCGCAGGAAGTCCGCGCCGCGCCCGGCGGTGGCCTGCGCCGCGGCCTCAAGAAAGTTGGCGAAGGGCCAGATGCCGCCGTCATTGAACACCGGCTTGGCGCCGTAGGGCTGGGAGTCGGCATGGCCCAGGTTTCCGGGAGTCCGCAAGTCCTTGTCCGAGGCGGCGAGCGCCGCATTCCAGCGGGATTGGGGGAATACGCCCCATAAGACGCCCAGGCTGTGCGCGACCTCGTCGTACTTGGGGCTGTAGGCCCCCGGCTTTTGCGGATCGACGAAATCGGCGTAGGAGCCGGCCCGCGGCATCCAAAAGCCGCCGGCCTTGACCGCGGCGTTCAAGGCGGCCTTGACGGCTTTGCTGCGCCGTTCCCACAGGGATGATTCTTTCTTGCGGCCCACGTCCTTAAGCATGCGCGCGACGCGGTCCAAGGCCGTCGAAAAGAGCACCTGCTGGTACAAGTTGGCCTTGCCCTTCAGGATTTTCTGCAGCGTGGGCCAGTCTCGCCAGGTGTCCAGGCCCCCGCCGCGGTCAACGAGCATCCCCGCCCGATCGCGCGAGCTCCACATCTGGTCCATGCGCTGCTCGAGCACCGGCAGGTTGGCCTGCAAGAAAGCCTTGTCGCCGGTCATGCGGGCGTAGTGCTCGCTGGCAATCGCCAGCATGGACGTGCCGTCCTGCCCGGCCACGAACCCGCCTTGGATGGCGCTCTCCAAGGTTTCGCGCGTGCGCTGGGGCGCGAAATAGGTCGAGGACAGGCTGCCGTAGCCCGAGTCGCGGGCCCAGATTTCCGGATGGCCGTACTTAGCGGCGGTAAATCCTCCGTTTTCCGCGGCGAAATCCGCGTTCATGACGTACTTCAAATAGTTAAGAGCGTCGACGGCCTGGTCGCCGGTCTTGAAGGCGCCGTCGCCCCAGATGATCCGGCGCCAAACGGCGGCGGCGTTCTTTTGCGCCTGGTCCGCGCCGGCGAGGCCTTGGCCCGCGAGCGCGCGGTAAGAGGCTCGGGCTTGCGCGGCGCTCGTGCCCAGCGCCACCACAAAGGCGAAATCGGCCGAGCGCCCGGGCTTCACGCTCAGAGAAATGTCGGCGCCAAAGCCGTGGGCCGCGGGGAAAAAAACCGCCGGGCCGGAAGCGCCGATAAATCCCGCCGCCGCGGCCAAGGTGTTGGAGGCATTTCGCGCCGCGACCGCGTCCAGGCCCGCGTCCCACGCGGCGTTGGCCTGGCAGGCGGGCTTGAAGCCCGCGTCGTAGGGATAATAGGCCTCGGCTAGGCAGGGCGCAAACGACGCGGCCAAGGAAAGCGTCGCTTTGGCCTTGCCGGTGTTGGCGACGCTGTAGCGCTCGATGAGCGCGCGCGGCGCGGCCGGGCCGGTGGACAAGAATTGCCGCTCGGTCATGAGCCAAGGGCCCTCGCGCATTTCCAGCGTGCGCACGCCGTCCGCGAAGGCCTGGCGCGTCAATGTCCCCGGCGAGATTTTGCCGCCCGCGGAGAAGCCCAGCGCGAGCGAACCCTCGTCCAGGTAAATGTCGTCCTGCCGTTTCTTATTGCCGAAATCGGGGTAATTGTCGAAAAGGACTTCCAGCGCGCCTGCGGGGGAAAACACGGCCACCAGGTTGTTGTCCGGGTTGTAGAGCTGGTAGGGCTGGTCGGTCTTGCCGCCCGGAAGCGTCCAGGACTTGGTTTTCTCGTTAAAGGAAAAGCTGGATCCCTTCCATTGCGCGCGGCAGGGCCAAGCCGAGAGAGCCAAGGCCATGGCGCCCAGTGCCGCAACGCCCGGCGCCGCCGGAATTTTTCTCATCGCGTGTCGTTTTTAGTCCGTCTGCTTAATGATAGGCTTCGCGGCGCGGCCGGGCAAGAGACGCTTGGCCCAACGCGTTCTGGGTCCAATGGCCGCCATGGTTGATATAATGGGCCATGCCGAAGCAAAGCCGTTTGCGGCCCGCGCTTTTTTTCCAAGCCTCGGCGCTTTTGGCCCTGCTGACGTTCTACGGGCTTTTCCTCGCGCAGAAAATCAACCTGGCTTCTGCGGACCTGGGCCGGCACCTCAAGAACGGCGAGATCATCCTCAAGAGCTGGACGGTGCCCGAAGTCAATCTTTATTCCTACACCTATCCCGGATTCCACGCCATCGACCACCACTGGGGTACGGGCGTGGTGTTCTGCCTCATTCACCGCTATTGCGGCTTCGTCGGGCTTTCGGTCTTCTCCATCATCCTGGGGCTTTTGACCTTCCTGATTTTCTTCGACTTGGCGCGCCGGGCGTCGTCCTTCGAGATCGCGGCCCTGTGCGCGGCCGTGCTCATCCCCTGCCTGGGCGATCGGGCCGAAATCCGCCCGGAGTTCTTCAGCTACTTCTTCGGCGCGGTCTTCCTGTGGGTTTTGTGGCGCTACCGCGACGGCAAGCTTTCCGAAAAGCCGCTCTACGTCCTGCCCTTCCTTGAAGTTCTTTGGGTCAATCTGCACATCTACTTTTTCCTGGGGCTCTGGCTCTGCGGCGTGTTTTTGCTCGAAGCAGGCTGGGATTATTTCCGCGATCGCCGTTCGTTTAGGCGGGTCAAGGCGCTCTCCCTGCTCCTGGCGGCGCTCATCGCCGCGGCCATGTTCAACCCCATGGGGTTTGAAGGCGCGGTCTACCCGGCCTTCATCTTCAATAATTTCGGCTACCGCCTGCTGGAAAACCAGTCGGTGTGGTTCTTGGCGCGGCTCTTCAAGTACCCGCCCGCGCCGTATTTCGAGGCGGGCTTCGCGCTCCTGGCCGGCTCCTGGCTGGCCGTTTGGGTGTTCCTGCGCCGGCGCTTTTCCGTAGCCCAGCTGCTCTTGAGCGCTTTTTTTTCCGCCACGGCCTGGCTCGCGGTCAGGAATTTCACCATGTTCGCCTACTTCGCCCTGCCCTTGGCCGCGGCCAACGTGGGCGCGGTCTTCTCGGCTAAGCGCGCCCCGGACTGGGCGAAGTCCTGGCTCCTGCCGCTGGCGGCTCTTCTGGCGGTGGCCATGATGCGCTTGGACCCGGCCTATTTCACGACGCGCTGGCGCTACAACTTCGGCGTGGGCCTGGCGCCGGGCGTGGAGAACTCGGCGCAGTTCTTCATTAAAAACGGTCTCCAAGGCCCCATCATGAACAATTACGACAACGGGAGCTACCTGATTTACAATCTCTACCCCAAAGAGCGCGTGTTCGTGGACAACCGTCCCGAGGCCTACCCGGCGTCTTTTTTCCGCGACGTTTACGTGCCCATGCAGCAAAACGACGCCAAGTGGAAGGAGATGGAGGCGCGCTACGGCTTCAACGCGATCATTTTTTACTGGCACGACCTCACGCCTTGGGGCCAGTCCTTCATCATCCGCCGCGTGCAGGACCCGGAGTGGGCCCCGGTTTACGCGGACTCCTACAACGTCATCCTGCTCAAGCGCGACGCCGAGAACGCCCCGCTCATCGCGCGCTACGAGCTGCCGCCGGGCGTTTTTAGCGTTTCCCGCCCGGGCAAACGCTAGGACTAGTACGCGGGCTTGAGGCGCGCGAGTCCTGCCTCGAAGCGCTTTTGGAAGGCGGGCGACAGGACGTCCGCGCAGGCGGCGTAGCGGATGAAGGGCTCAAAAGCGCCGCTTCGGGGCGCGGCGTCGAAATGCACGCCCACGATGCCGGCCTCGGCGATGGCCAGGGAGTTGAACGCGCGGGCGGGGGAAAATCCTTGGCCGCGCGCGTAGGCGCTCATATCCCGGCCGAAAGCGCGCCGGGGGATTTTCCACAGCGTGAAGAAGCCCGCGTCGGCGCCGCAGGCGGGCTTTAGGCCCGCGGCTTTAAACTGCTTGACCAGGTAAGCCACGCGGGCGCGGTAGAGAGCGCGCAGGCGGGAAAGCGTCTTGGCCGCCCGCGCGCGGTTGGAGAAAAATTCCCCGTAGGCGGCCATGACCGAGGGCACCGGGCCCGAGTCCGTGTTTCCTTTAATAACGAGAAAATCCTCCACGAAGTCCTTCGAGCCCGCCAGAGCGCCCAAGCGCGCGCCCGGGTCGCTGAAGGACTTGCTCACCGAGTAAAGCTCTAGCCATTCCAGTTCCGGAAATTTCGCGGCCGCGCGGGCCAATGAGACGTGCTCCGGGCCGGCCAAGCCCACGTAGGCCGCGTCGTTGACCAGGCGCACGCGGTTCTTGAGGCAGTAGCGGATAAGTTCTTGCCACTCGGCGCGCGTCGCCGCGACCGAGGCCGGGTTGCCGGGGCGGATGAGGAAAATCAAATCGAGCTTTTGGCTTCCGGATTTTTTGAGCGCGGCTTTAAGGCGCGCGAGCCTGGGCCGCATGCCGTCCTGCGACAAGAGCGGCCAGACCACGCGCCGGGCGCCCAGGTAGCCGCCCCAGGCCCCGATGACGTCGTAGGCCGGCAGCGTGGAGGCGAAGCGAAAGGGTTTGGCCCCGCCGCGCCGATCGGCCAGGCCGCAGGCCAAGGGAATCATCGCGGTCGCGGTCTTGATGCCGGCGATGGGCAGCGCCGCCAAGTGGGGGTAATCCTGCACGCGCACGCCCGCGTGCAATTCCACCATGGCTTGGGCGAAGCCCAGCAAATTCTTGGCCTCGGCGTAGGTGTGGAAGTCGTAGCCCGCGTCCTCGGCGAAACGCGCCTGGAGCCGCCGGATGTCCGCGGGCGGCACGCCGTCGGGGTTGCCCAGGGACAAGTTCAAAGGCTCCTGGCCCGTGTCGCGGCGGTAGCCGTCGACCAGGGCGTAGATGGATTGGAATAAGTTGACGCCTTGGGGGGGGACGCGGCGGCTCATGTCGAGTGATGATACCCAACTCGGGAGCCGGCCCGCAAAGCCCCTTGCGCGGCGCGGCGCGGCCTGTTAAGCTTAGGGGCATGAAAACTTGGCTCGGATGTGTGGCTTCCCTTTTGATCGCGGCCGCGCCGGCTCTGGCCCAGAACTCGGCCTCCGGCGACGGGGACTTCGTCCAGGGGCTTTCCGCGGTGAGCGTCTCGCCGGGCGTGGCCCAGGCCGCGCGGCGGATGAAGGTCAACGTCAAGGCCGAGGCCTACGCCGCCGACCTGCGAAAGCTGCTGGGCTGGTATGGCCGGGCCGACGCCGAGACCGGGCTTGATCCCGCGGCCATGTCCCGCGTGGTGGTCCAGGGCTTGAAGAAGGGAACTTACGACGGCGTCATCTTCGGCGAGTCGCACGGCAACAAGACGGAGCAGGCCGCGGCGCATCTCATCATTGGGAACATCCTCGCCTCCGGCGTCAGGGTGGGCGACTTCATGTCCGAGGCGACGGACGTGCAGGGAGGCAAGCCCGTGGGGCTCTACTCCGCGGCGCAGTTCGCCCGGGCCGGAGTTCCCGCCGGGCTTTTCGTCAACCAGTTCAACCCCGAGCCCGACGTGGCGCGGGGCTTGAAGGCGGCGGGCGCGGGCCTCCTCATCACCTACACCGGCTCGGCGCATACCTGCCCCAAGATGCGCGATTTGATTTACCAGACCTTCAATGAGTCGGATTTGCATTGGGAGAAGTATTTCCCCGGCCGGCCGACCGTGGCGCAGTCGTTCGCGCGCCACCACAAGCGGCCCATCATCATGGCCATGGTGGAGGAGTCGGACCCGCTGGATTGGATTGAGTACCTGCTGCTTCAAGACGCGTTCAAGGGCGTCGGCTTGGCGGAGTTTCACGATAATTTGCAGGCGCTGGAAAAAGGCTGGAGCGACGTGACCGGGAGCTTCGCGGCGCGCCAAGGCGAGGGCTTCATCCAGGCTCCGGGGCAGCCTAACTTGTACTTGGGCATCGCGCCTACGGACCGCCGGCCGCTGGCCCTGGAGGCTTTAGACCGCGCGACCGCGGACCCGGCCTTCGCCGCGTGGCTGGGGGATCAAAAAATCCAGAATCTCAGCCTCGAACCGCAGACCAGGTGCGACGCGGCGGGGGCCTGCCGCACGAGCTACCAGATTTACGTCTACAGCGGGGCCGAGCAGAGCTTGCCCGCCTGCGCCTACGGCCCGGTCAAGGACAAGGACGGCGCGGTGACCAAGCAATGCTTTAGCTCAAGCGCGGACGGCATCTCCGGCCAGTACGGGGATATTTTCGCCCGGGCCGTTCCGGCGAGCGTCCTGCCTTAATCCGAACCGGCCGCGCGGCCCTTAGGCCCAGCCCGGCCTAGGCCCAAGGACACTGCCGGCAAGTTCCAAGCGCGGCTATCCTGGAGCCATGAAGACATGGCTCGCGCTGCCGTTCTCCCTGCTCTTCGCCGCAACGCCCCTGGCGGCTCAAAACACCTCCGGCGACGCGGCGTTTAGCGCCCAGCTTGCGGGCATCGCGGCTTCTCCGAGCCTGCGCCAAAGCGCGACGGCGTTCAAGATGGCGGCGCGGACGAGCGCTCCCACGACGTACCCCAAATACAAGGATTTCGTCTTTAGCCAAATCATCTCCAAGCGCCGCCTGACCCGGGCCCTGCAGTCGATGGTCGCGGCCGCCTACGGCGTGGGCTTTCGCACGCTGGGGGACCCCGACGATTTTTTTCACGGGCACTTTATCTTCGACGGCAAGAGCCCGCGTCCGCGCTTTATTCTTTGGCACACGCAGGAGCGCGCCAACCTCTACCACCTCTACGCTCCGGGATCCCCCAAGGACTACGTAAACAAGGCCAGGCGCAACTGGATCACGTGGCTCGATAACGACAAGACCGAGGACGCCGCGCCTTACCGCTACGATTCGCCGGGCCCGCAGTGGTGCGCTGAAGTCGAGGCCTACACGATTTTGCCGGGCATGATGGACCCGGCCAAGCTGGGCTTCGCGCCGACTACGATTTCCCAGTATTACCAGTTCGATTTCTACAAGACGGTCTGCGACGGGCGGCAGAAGCGCGCGGATTCCAGCGTCATCTCCGTCAAGGAGCCCGGCCGGGGCCGGGTCTGCCTGGAGTTTTCGACCGACCCGAAAAAGGCCTACAGCAAAAATTTCTTCAAGTTCGCCGGCATGCTGGGCGCGGACAACAAGAAGGGCAAAAACCTCTCCCGCTGTCCGTAGGCGCTGAGCCGGCTTTTAAGCCGCGGCCAAGTCCCGGATGTACCAGCGGTCGCAGCCGAAGTGTCCGGTATTTCCCAGGGGCTTTTCGAGCGGCTTAAAGCCGTTTTTCTCATAGAGCGCGCGGGCCTTGTGCATGCGCTCCAAGGTTTCCAGGTAGCAGCGCGAAAAGCCCATCAGCACGGCCGCGCCGAGGCAGGCCTCCAAGGCCGCTCGTCCGGCGCCCAGGCCGCGGAGCTCGGGCAAAAAATACATCTTGCGCAGCTCGCAGACGTCCGGCGGGCCGCCTTCCAAGGGCCCCACGCCCGCGCCGCCCTTGACCTCGCCGTTTAAGGAAACAGTAAAGTAGGCGTGCCGCGGGCGCGTGTAGGCCTTGGAGATGAAGTCTATTTCAGGGTCGGCGATGGCGAAACCCGGGCCGCAGGCGCCGTATTCCGGCAGGACGGCGCGGAAAATGCGCGCTAACTGGGCGTCGTCTTCTTCCTTGACGAGGCGCAGCGTGAAGGCCGGCACAAAGGGCGGCCTGGCGCTAGTTGCCGCTGGAGCGCTGATGTCCGCCCGCGACTTCGCAGGCGCACCAGTCGGGGTGCGGCGCGCCGTCTTTCCAGCCGAACTTTTCGAGGTTGGTCTTGACCCAGCAGGGGTAGCAGAGCATCAGGCGGTTGACGGGCTTGGTCTCCCCGCAGCGGCGGCACAGGCCGTCCTTGGGCGGCTTTTTTTGGTTTAAGCGCTTGGGGTCCTTCTCATCCTTAGGCTCTTCGATGAGCACGTCCTCGTTCGCGAGCGTGCTAGTTTTGTCGTCCAATAATTCCGTGGTCATGGTCCGACTCCTCTGTTGCACCGGCGGCACCAAGCTCCGATGCGTCCGTTGATTGATTTGCGGGTCAACTTCAAAATCTCGCGGCAGCCGGGACAGTGGACGTCGAGGCCAGAGAGGTCCAGGCCGGGATAGTCTTTTTCGAAGACCTCCTGGCTCATGTGCCTGGGCTGAATCCACTTCCCGTCGTGCATGGGCGGCTTATTTTCCTTTCTTGATGATCTGCTCGAGCTCGTGGGGCAGGGCGAAGTGCATGTCCTCCTCCACGGTCTCGAACTCCTCGACCTGCGTGACGCCGAAGTGATCGCGGCAGTACTTGACCGTCTCCTGCACCAAAATCTCCGGGGCCGAGGCGCTGGCGGTCAGGCCCAGCGTGTGCACGCCCGCGAGCCACTCTTCCTTGATGCCGGAAGCCCGCTCGATGAGGTGGGAGTTGACGCCCTGGCCGCGCGCCACTTCGCATAGGCGGAGCGAGTTGGAACTGTTGGGCGCGCCCAGCACCAGCAAGAGATCCACGCGCGGGACCATGGCCTTGACCGCGTTCTGGCGGTTCTGCGTGGCGTAGCAGATGTCGTCCTTGGCCGGCGGGCGCAGGTTGGGAAAACGCTTCTTCAAGACCTCGACGATCTGCTTGGTGTCGTCCAGGGATAAAGTCGTCTGGGTGAGGTAGGCCACCTTGGCCGGATCCTTGACCTGCACGGTCAAGGCTTCCTCGGGCGTGCCTACGATTTGGATGTGGTCCGGAGCCTCGCCCATGGTGCCGATGGCTTCGACGTGCTCGGCGTGGCCGATGAGGATGATGGAGAACCCGCGCTTGGCGAGAGCAATGGCTTCCAGATGCACCTTGGTCACCAGCGGGCAGGTGGCGTCGATGATCTTCAAGTCGCGGTTCTTGGCTTCCTGCTCCACCTGGGGGGCCACGCCGTGCGCCGAGAAAACCAGCCAGGAGCCTGCCGGGACTTCCTTCAAGTCCTCGACGAACACCGCGCCCTTGGCGCGCAGCTCGTCCACGACGTAGCGGTTGTGGATGATTTCGTGGCGGACATAGACCGGCTTGCCGCAGATTTCGAGCGCTTTCTCCACCACGTCGATGGCGCGCACCACGCCGGCGCAAAAGCCGCGCAGCTTGGCCAGCACCAGCTTGTCGATTTTGACCTTCGTTTGCGTTTCAACCATGGGGTGTCTCCAATCCTAGCGCGGGCTCGCCGCGGGGGCGGGCTCGGGTTTCTTGGCGGCGGATTTTCCCATCCATTCCGCCGTGCGCTGGTAAATCTTGGGTGCGGAGAGGCCCACCAAATCGTAGAGGATGCCCGGCGCGCCGTGGTCGACGAATTTGTCGGGCAGGCCCAGGCGCAGGACCTGCGCCTTCAAGCCCAACTCGTCCATGGCTTCCAGGATGGCGGAGCCAAAGCCGCCTTCGAGCATGTTGTCCTCGATGGTGACCAAGCGCGGCGTCTTGGCGCAGGCTTCCCGCAGAAGCTCGACGTCCAGGGGCTTTACAAAGCGCATGTTGAGCACGCCGGCCGAGATGCCGATGTCCTCCAGCTCCTTGGCGGCCTCCAGGGCCGGATGCACGCGCGAGCCGATGGCGACCAAGGTGACGTCCTTGCCGTCCTTCAAGCGCACGCCCTTGCCCACGGGCAGGACCTGTGGCTCCGCGTCCATCGCCACGCCCACGGACGCGCCGCGGGGATAGCGCAGGCTCGCCGGGCCCTGCAGCGTGAGCGCCGTATGCAGCATGTGCTGCAGCTCGTTCTCGTCCGCCGGCGCCATGACCGTCATGTTGGGCAGCATGCGCAGGTAGGAGTAGTCGAAGACGCCGTGGTGCGTGGGGCCGTCCTCGCCGACCAAGCCCGCGCGGTCAAGCGCGAAAACCACGGGGAGCTTCTGCAGGCAGATGTCGTGCTCGATTTGATCGTAGGCGCGCTGCAGGAAGGTCGAGTAAATCGCGACGACCGGGCGGTAGCCCTCGCAGGCCAAACCGCCGGCGAAGGTGACCGCGTGCGGCTCGGCCAGGCCCACGTCGAAGTAGCGGCGCGGGAAACGCTCGCGCATGGCGTCCATGCCGGTGCCCTCGGGCATGGCGGCCGTGATGCCGACCACGCGGGGGTCTCGCTCGCTTTCCTTGACGACGGCCTTGGCGAAGACCGCGGTGTAGGACGGCGGCAGGGCCTTGGCCGCGGCGTTCTTGGCGAACTCGCCGGTCGTGGGGTCGAACTTGCCCGGGCCGTGCCACTTGATGGCGTCGGCCTCCGCCGGCGCGTAGCCCTTGCCCTTCTTGGTCACGCAGTGCAGCAGCACCGGGCCCTTGATCTCCTTGATGTGCCGCAGGACCTCGACCAGCCGGGTCACGTTGTGGCCGTCGACCGGGCCGAAGTAGGAAAATCCCATCTCCTCGAAGAGCATGCCGGGAAACAATAGCACCCGCGCGCGCTTGGCAAAGCGCATGATGCTCGCGCCCCAGAACTTGAAGCGCGCCAGGAATTTCGCCACGGACTCCTGGGCGCCGCGCACCGCGCCCAAGGTCAGGAGCTTGGTCAGGAACACGCCCAACGCGCCCACGCGGTGGGAGATGAACATCTGATTGTCGTTTAAGACCACCAGCAGATCGCTTTGCAGCATGCCCGCGTTCTGCAGGCCCTCGTAGGACTCGCCGCCTGTCATGCAGCCGTCCGAGACGATGGCCACGACCTTATTTTTCTCGCCTTTCAAGTCCCGGGCCACGGCCATGCCCAGCGCGGCGGAAATCGCGGTCGAGGCGTGCCCCGCGCCGAAGGTATCGTAGGGGGATTCGGTGCGCTTTAAAAAGCCCGAGATGCCGCCGAATTGCCGGATGTCGGCCAAGCTCTCGCGGCGGCCGGTCAGGACTTTGTGCCCGTAGGTCTGGTGACCCGTGTCCCAGACCAGCTTATCCTTGGGCGTGTTGAAGACGTAGTGCAGGGCGACGGTGATGTCCGCGCAGCCCAGGCTCGAGCCGAAGTGCCCGCCGATTTTGGCCACCGTGTTGATGAGGTACTCCCGCACCTCGGCGACGACCGTGGGAAGCTTGTCGGGGCCGAGCTTGCGCAAATCTTCCGGGCTGTTGATTTTATCCAAAAGTTCCATTTAACGATCCCTCGCAATCACGTAATCGGCCAAGTCGTGGAGCATCTTGGCCTTTTGTCCGAACGGCGAAATCTTGCGGTGCGCCTGCGCGACGAGCGCGCGGGCCTTGGCGCGGGCCTTGGGAAGGCCGTAGAGCGCGGCGTAGGTCAGCTTCTGGTTCTGCGCGTCGGAGCCGTTCTTGCCCAGCTTCTTCTTGTCCCCGACCACGTCCAGGATGTCGTCCGCGATTTGAAAGGCCAAGCCCATGGCGAAGCCGTACTCGCGCAGGGCTTTGCGCTTGGCCGAAGAGGCCTTGGTCAGCACGGCGCCGGCCTCCAGGCTCGCGGCGATTAAGGCGGCGGTCTTTCTCCGGTGGATTTGCTCCAAGGCGCGCGCCGGGTCAAAGCCGTGGTTCTTGCCCTTCCACTCCTCAGCCTCCAAATCCGCCACCTGCCCGCCCACCATGCCCTGCGTTCCGGCGCCCTGGGCCAGCACGCGGATGAGTTCCGCGGTCGAGCGGGCGTCCAGGCCCAGCTCCTGGGCGTTGTCCGCCGCGGCCTCGAAAGCGTAGGTTAAGAGCCCGTCGCCGGCCAAAATCGCCATGGCCTCGCCGAAGACCTTGTGGTTGGTGGGCTTGCCGCGGCGCAAATCGTCGTCGTCCATGGCCGGCAGATCGTCGTGGATGAGGGAATAGGTGTGGATCATCTCCAGCGCCGCGGCGGCCCTGGCCACGCGCTCGGGCTTTTCGCCGCAGGCCTCGGCCGCGGCCATCACCAGGATGGGGCGCAGGCGCTTGCCGCCGGCGAAAATCGAATAACGCATGGCTTCGCGCACGGTCTTGGGCTCGCCGCTTTTGGGCTTGAAGAGCTTGGCCAAAGCCTTGTCCGCCAAGGCCAAGCGGCTCTTGAGATAAGATTCAAGCGCGGTCATGGTTTGCTTCCCATTTCCTTCGGTCATAGGCACGGGAGAAACTCCTGTAGGAACTCGGACAACACGCCCATGGCCCGGCGCTGGCGCCGCCCCAAGGACCAAAGCCGGACGAGGCTTCCCGCGTTGGCCGCGGCAAACTTGACGAGGCTTGCGGCGTCCTCGCCGGCAGGAACTCTCGAGGGCAGTTCTTCGTCAAGCTCATCTAAAATCACGCGCAGGGCCAGGGCCGGAACGCCGCGGCCTCTGGCCCAGCGCCGCACGGCGGCCGTCTCCATGTCCACGGCCAGTGCGCCGGTCTCTTCGCCCAGGGCCCTTTTTTGCGCGGGCGACGCGACGCCGTCTGAATTGACCACGCCGCCTAAATGCAGGGCCGCTCCGGTTTTTTTCGCGGCCGCGCGGGCGGCGTCCTTCCAGCGGGAGTGCTCATCGGGAATGTCCGCGACGATGCTGTCGGATTTGGCTTGAGCGTTTAAGGCGCCGGCCAGGCCGACGCTCAAGACGCGGGAAAGTTTTTCAGCGGGAAGAATCGTTCCTAGCGCGCGGGACGCGTTGTCCGCGCCCATGCCGGTTTTGACCAGCAGGACGGGCGTTTCTTGAACGCGGCCCGAGAACAGAAAAGTTCCGGCGGAAACAAGTTTCAGCCGCCGCGCCAAGGGCGCTGCTTCCCAGCGCGTCGCCGCGCACAGGAGAACCGCGCCGGTCCGCTCGGCCGGCGTCTGGGAAAGTTCCGGAGCTTCCGCCATCTCGATCATGCCGGGGTCAAATCCTGCGCGGCCGCGGCGGCGCGGCCTTTGACGTAGCTATGGTCAGTGAAATAGCGCACGGCTTCCTTGAGCGCTTCCTCGGCCGGGCGGGGGGAATATCCCAGTTCCCGCTTGGCCTTGGATGAGTCAAACCACATGTAGTGCTTGGCCATGCGCACGGCGTCCAGCGGCGCCAAGGGCTCGCCGCCGAAAATTCCCGCGCGGGCGCTGTCTATGGCCGCGAAAGCGTAGGCCACGGCGTATGGCGTCTTGAACTTGGGGGGCTTGGCGCCGGAAATCTTGGCGATGAGGAGCAGGATGTCCTTCAAAGTGAGGTTCTCGCCGCCCAAAATGTAGCGTTCGCCCACGCGGCCCTTCAAGGCGGCCAGGAGATGCCCCTGCGCCACGTCCTTGACCGCGACGATGTTTAATCCCGTATCGATGTAGGAAGGCATGCGACCGCTCAAAAAATCCACCACGATTTTTCCCGTGGGCGTGGGCTTGACGTCGTAGGCGCCGATGGGCGCGGCGGGGTTGACCACTACGACGGGCCGTCCCTTGGCGGCCAAGTCCAAAACGGCGTTCTCGGCTAAAAATTTAGATTTCTTGTACGCGCCTACGATGGTCTCGGGGCCCGGATAATGGGAGCTCTCGTCGGCGGGGGTCTTGTCCGCCCGGACTTTAACCGCGGCCACGCTCGAGCAGTGCACCACGCGCTCGGCGCCCGCCTTGGCCGCGGCCTCGACCACGTTGATGGAACCCTGCACGTTGGCGGCCAGCATTTTCTCCGGCTTGGGCACCCAGACGCGGTAGTCGGCCGCGACATGGAAGACATAGCGCGCGCCCGCGGCGCCGCGGGCGAGGCTTTCCGGCGAGAGCAGATCGCCCTCGACGATGTCCACGTCCAGTCCCGCGAGATTTTTCCGGTTGGAGCCGGGGCGGGCCAAGGCCTTGACCTTGAAGCCCTTGTCCAGCAGCAGGCGGACCAGGTTGGCGCCGACGAAACCCGTGCCGCCGGTGACGAAAACGGTGTCCATCAAGCGCGCGGCGTGAGAGAGCCCTCCTCGCTCTTGGTTTGGGAAGCGGCGGGCGCGGCTGCCGCCACGGTTTCTTCGTAGCTCGCGTCCGGCCGGCGCGGGTAGGCGCGCTTGGCCTTTAAGGGGCCGTGGATGGAGGCGTAGTCCTTCACCAGGTCGAAGAACCGGCTCCAGCTGGAAAATCCGTCCTTGACCGCGGTGGGCTCGAAGCCGCAGTGGGTCATGCAGTTGGCGCACTTGGGATTGCCCGACGCGTGGCCGTACTGCGACCAGTCCGTGGTCTCCAAAAGCTCCTTGTAGGTCTTGGCGTAGCCCGCGTCGGCCATCAGGTAGCAGGGCTTCTGCCAGCCAAAGACGTTCCGGAGAGGCAGGCCCCAGGGCGTGCAGTCGTAGTCGCGCTTGCCTTCCAGGAAGTCCAGGTAGAACGGGCTGTGGTTGAAGTCCCAGCCCTTCGTGCGCCAGTCCTTCAAGGTCTCGCGGAACCAGGCCTTGGTCTGCTCGTTCTTGAGGAAGATGTCCTGCTGAGGCGCCTTCTCGTAGGCGTAGCCGGGGGAGATCATCATGCCGTCGGCGCCCAAGGCCATCACCTCGTCGAAGAAGCGGCGGAACTCGTCCGAGCTCTCGCCCTGGAAGATGGTGGTGTTGGTCATGACGTTGAAGCCCTTGGACTTGGCGAGCTTAATCGCCGAAACCGCGGTCTTGTAGACTCCGTCGCGGCAGACCGCTCGGTCGTGGGTCTTTTCCAGGCCGTCCAAGTGGATGGAGAAGATGAGGTTGGGGCTGGGCTTGAACTTGTGGATGTTGCGCTCGAGCAAGATGGCGTTGGAGCAGAGATAAATGAACTTGCCGCGCTCGATGAGCCCGTCGACGATGCGCCCGATTTCCGTGTGGACCAGGGGCTCGCCGCCGGCCACGGTCACCACGGGCGCGCCGCACTCCTCGGCCGACTCCCAGCACTCCTCGGGGGTCAGGCGCTTGCGCAGGATGTCGGTGGGATACTGGATCTTGCCGCAGCCCGCGCACTCGAGGTTGCAGGCGAAGAGGGGCTCGAGCATCATCACGACCGGATATTTCTCGACGCCCTTTAACTTCTGGGCGACGAGATATTTGAAAACGGACATTTGCATCTGCCAAGGGGAAGGCATGGTTTATTCTCCTGGTGCCGGCCGCATTAGATTGCGGCCGGCGTGCCGTCAGCGGCCGCGGATTCCGCGCCAAAATCCCTCTCCTGTTTCTTGAGAAGCTTGAGATAGGTTCCCAAGGCTTGGAGTGGGAAATAGCGGCGGTACATGGTGTATTCGAGGTAGAAAACTTTGGGGAATCCCGTGCCTGTGTATTCGGTCTCATCCCATGAGCCGTCCTGCTTCTGGGTCGCGACGAGGTGCGCCATGCCGCGGGCGACAGAGTCGTCCATGACGCCGGCGGCCATGAGCCCCATGACGGCCCAGGCGGTCTGCGACGGCGTGGAGGGGCCGCGGCCCTTCTTGGACGTGTCCGCGTACGTTTCGCAGGTCTCGCCCCAGCCGCCGTCTTCTTTTTGCACGGACTTAAGCCAGGCCACGGCTTTTTGGATGTAGGTCTGGCTCATGTCCTCTTCGATGGCGGCCAAGCCCCGCAGGACCTGCCAGGTGCCGTAAATGTAGTTGACGTTCCAGCGGCCGAACCATGAGCCGTCCTCTTCCTGGTTCTTGCGGATGAAGCGCACGGCTTTTTCCACGCAGGCGTAGCTCCGGTCGTAGCCGACGTAGCCCAGAAATTCCAGCACGCGCCCGGTGACGTCCACGGACGGCGGATCGATCATCGCGTTATGATCGGCGAAGGGAATTTTGGTGAAAATCGCCTTGGTGTTGTCCTTGTCGAACGCGGCCCAGCCGCCGTCGGCGCACTGCATGGAGAGCACCCAGTTGAGGCCCCGCAGGCAGGCTTTTTCGCGCGCCTGCGAGAGGGGCTCTTCCAGGTGGACGTGGCGCAGGGCCAGCATGACCATGGCGCTGTCGTCGACGTCCGGGTAAAATGGGTTGTTGAACTCGAAGTACCAGCCGCCCGGCTGGCCCTGGGGGTTGTTGACCTTCCAGTCGCCGACGACCTTGACCTCCTTGGAGATGAGCCAGTCGGTTGCCTTGACCAGCGCGGGGTTGTCGCTGGCCAGGCCGGACTCCGCCAGCGCGATGACGGAAATCGCGGTGTCCCACACGGGCGACCAGCTCGGCTGCATCTCGAGCTTGGAGCCGGGAACCTCCAGAAATTCCAGCGCGCGCAGCTGTTCCATCAGCCGCGGGTCGGTGTCGGAGTATCCCAGGCACTTCATGGCCATGATGGTGTTGACGATGCCGGGGTAGATGGCGCCCAGGCCGTCGGAGTCCTGCAGGCGCTCCAAAATCCAGTCCTCGGCCAGGCGCAGGGCCCATAGGCGGATCCAATGGCCGCCGTGGCCTTCGATGGTCTTCAAGCCCTTGTCCCACCAGAGGAAAAACGAAGTCCAGGAGATGAACCCGTGCGGAGCCACCGCCTCCTTAAGAGGGACGTGGCGCCGGGAGTCGGGGAAGAGTTCGTCCAAGACCGCGTGCGGCGGGCATGAAATCGGCGGGCGGTTCGCCCAGACCACGCTCAAGGGGATGACGATGGAGCGCGTCCAGGACGAGACCTGGTAGATGTTGAAGTAAAACCACTTGGGGAAGAGCATGAGCTCGGGTGGAATCGTGGGCACGCCGCGCCAGTCGTATTGGCCGAACACGGCCATGTAAAACTTGGTGTAAGTGTTGACTTTGTGGATGCCGCCCAGTTCCTTGATCCGGCGCCGGGCCGCGGCCAAGCGCGGATCATCCTGCGAATGGCCGGCGAACTTGAGCGCCCAATAGGCTTTGACCGTGGCGGAAATATCCGAGGGTCCGTGGCGGTAGATTGGCCAGCCGCCGTCGGGGAGCTGCTCGCTCAGGATGTGATCGGCCAAGCCGCGGATTTTGGGGGAATCGCCCCGGCCTAGGAAGTTGAACAGCATGACAGTGTCGGATTCCAGCGTCGTGTCGGCCCGCAGCGGCTCGTACCAATAGCCGTCTTCCTGGTTCTGTATGCTCAAAAGCGAGTTTTGCGCGCGCGCGATGCTTTCCTTAAGCTCCCTGGGAGCGTCGGCGTGCGCGTGGGAGCCCGAACGGGAGGGCTTCAAGTTTTCCGTCCACCCGTCCGGTTTTTTGTCGGCGGCGAGCCAATTGGAGACGAGATTCTTGATCATCGGCGGCAACTGATTATAGCGAATTCCGAGGGAGGCGTTCAATTTCGACTCCGAACGCGCAGCGGCGTCGTCTTCGGGCTTCTCGGGTCCGGACGGGCGTGGCGACATTCCTTTTATTATATGCTGAAACCGGGCCCGGAGCCTGGGCCTCTGGGCCTAATCAAGGCGGAAAAAAGGCCTAGGAAACGCGGGCAAATGATGGGGCGATCAGGCGGGCTTGGGCGCGAACCTGGGCCAAAGCGCCTTCAAGGCGTAGCCGAGGCCCAGGATGGCCAGACTCCACCAGACTTGCTGGAGGCCGCCCTGGGCGCCCAGCCACAGCGTGGTCGCGACGCCGATGACGGGAATGGCGAGCCCGCCGGGCAGGCGCCAGCCCTTGCTCACGCGGTGCTCGTGGTGGCGGCGCAGGCGCAGAGCCGGCACGGCGACGCAGGTGGAGACGTATTGCGCGCAGACCACGATGTTGCTGAAGTCGACGAGCTTGTTGAAATTGAGGAACACCGTGAGCGTGAACACGGCCGCGGCATTGGCCAGGATTGCTACGTAGGGAGTCTGAAACTTCGAGTGAAGCTTGGCCAGGGAGGGGGGCAGGTGCCCGTCCTCGGCCAGCGAGAAAAGGTAGCGCGGGGTGACGATGGCCGAGCCGGCGTTGTAGCCGGCGGTGGAAAAAAGGGCGGCAACGACCATGATCACGGCCCAAATCGGGCCCAGCCCCGCGCCGGCAGCGTCGGCCAGCGGCTTGGTGGATCCGGCCAGATTCGCCGTCAAGCCCACGGCCGTCGCTTGCACGGCCATATAGAGCAGCGCCGCCAGAGACAGGGAAATGATGATGGCCAAGGGGATGTTCTTTTCCGGGTTCTTGGTTTCTCCGGCGGGCACCGGGATCGACTCGAAGCCTTGAAAGGCGAAGTAGGCCAGGAAGCAGGCTTGGCCCAAGGGCTTCCACCCGTGCGGCGCGAAGGGATGGTAGAACGCGGCCGTGATGTGCGGCAAGCCCAAGATCACGAAGAGCCCCAGGGGGATGAGCTTGGCCGCGGTGAAGAAATCCGAAGTCCAGGCGCCCAGCTTCACGCCGCGGTAGTTGACGGCATAGAAGGCCGAGAGAACGCAGATGGCGACGATTTTCGCGGCCCAAGCTCCGCTAAAGACCGGATTGAAGTGCCCTAAATAGGCGGCGATGCCGTTGGCCACGGCGGCTCCGCTGAAAATCTGGGTGATCCAGGACATCCAGCCGATGCCGTAGCCGACGCCGGGCCCGAAAGCCTCGCAGGCGTAGAGATAGCTGCCGCCGGTTTGCTGGAAATGGGACGACGCCTCGGCGTAGCAGAGCCCCACGCTGATGAGGAGAAGCCCGGTCAGGCCGAAGGACACAATGGAGGCGGGCCCCAGAAAGCCGACTAGAAGCCCGGGAAAAAGAAAGACCCCCGAGCCCACGATGGCGTTGATGCCGATGCAGGAGAGATCGAAGAGGTTTAAAGCGCGCTTGCCTTCCGAGTGCATGCTTTTTAGTCTCCGGCCGCGGCCGAGCGAAGCATGGCGGCGGCGGTGTAGGTCACGACGGCGATGACCAGCCAGCGCAGGATTTTCAAGGGCAGAGACTTGACGATGTAGGCCGCGATGAGCACGCCCGGGATGCCGCCCAGGGCCAGGGCCAGGGCCGTGCCCGGGCTGTAGCGCCTTTTTTGCATGAAGCGCGGGCTTGCCACGGGCATCAAAAAGGCGCAGGAGCCCATCATGATGGGAAAAGCCGCCTGCGGGTTCATGCCCAAGAGGCTTACCAGCACCATGCAGGGGGCGTAGAGCCCGATGCCCAAAGTCATGAGCGCGCCCAGCACGAAGTTGCCGGCCAGGCCCAGGGCCAAGAGCGGTCCGGAAAGGTTTCGCGCCGCGCCGCCGGCGGGGAAAAGACCCAGGTTGGACATGAGGAAAAACGCCGCCGCGGCCAGAAGCGCCGCGCCCATGCCGATTTGAATTTTCCGCTTGGGCAGGGAGGCGACAACGCCGGCGCCCAGCCACGCGCCCAGAATCGAGGCCGCGATCATGAGAATCAAGGTCTTGGCGCCGACCTCCACCGCGGCCATGAAGGCGAAGGCTTCCAGGAAAGTCGGGATGGTGTCGCCGATGTTGAGCGTTCCCGGGATGAGTTCGTCGGGCACCAGACGAAAAATCTTGAAGAGGGAGGTCTGCTGGGCGTAGGAGCCGATGCCGAGCGTGTCGAAGAAGTTGGTGACGAAGCCGATGAGGAGTTCGATGCCGCCGGGGCGAAGGCGCCGGATGCTCCCGGCCTCGGGCGCCGGTTTTCTAGTCTTGAGCAGATCCGCGGCCCAGAGGGCGATAAAGCCCGCGGCGAAGAGGCCCAGCGTCGAGAGCAAAAAAAACCGCGCGCGGGCCACGGGGGACTGGATTAGGCGACCGGTTCCGGCTTTTCTTCCTGATGCAGCGCCAACTTGCGGCGGTGCTGGGCCATGACGCTGTGGTGGCGCCCGTAGAACAGATAGATGACCAGGCCGATGATAAGCCAGACGATGAGGCGGATCCAGTTCTCGACGGGCAGGGAGAACATCAGCAGCAGGCAGAGCGCGATGCCTAGGATGGGGAAGAGCGGCACCATGGGACATCGAAAGGGCCGTTCCGCTTCGGGGTTGGTCTTGCGCATGATGAGCACGGCCGCGCAGACCATGACGAAGGCCAAAAGCGTGCCGATGTTGACCAGCTCCGCCAGGATGCGCAGGGGGATGAACGCGCCCAGGAGCGCGACCACGATGCCGGTCAGGATGGTCGATTTCCAAGGGGTCTTGAAGCGCTCGTGGATGGCGGCGAAGAACTTGGGCGGCATAAGGCCGTCGCGCGCCATGGCCAGGAAGATGCGGGGCTGGCTCAGCATCATGACCAGAAGCACCGAGGTGATTCCGGCCAGGGCCCCGAAGGAAACCAGGAACTGGGCCCAGGGCAAGCCCACTTGCAAAAACGCGTGGGAGATGGGGGCGTCGATGTTGATCTTGTTGTAAGGCACCATGCCGGTGATGACCGCGGTCACGGCGATGTAAAGGACGGTGCAGATGATGAGGGAGGCGATGATGCTGATGGGGACGTCTTTCTGCGGGTTTTTCGCCTCTTCCGAGTAGGCGGAGAGGGAGTCGAAGCCGATGTAGGCGAAGAAGATGACGGCGGCTCCCGCCAGCATGCCCAGCGGATCTCCTCCCGGGCTGGTTTTCCCGTAGATGGTCTTGCCGAAAAAGCTCAAGCCGCCGTAGCCGAAGGGCGCGAAGGGATGCCAGTTTTGCGGGTGGACGTAGAAGGCGCCGACCGCGATGACGAAGAGCACGATGACGAGCTTGATGGCGACGATGACGGCGTTGACCGTCGCGCTCTCCTCGATGCCCACGACGAGGATGTAGGTCATGACGGCCGCGATGACGATGGCCGGGAAGTCCATGACGGTGCCGGTGGCGAAAAGGTGTCCCGTGGCCGGATTGAAGTCGAACGGCGCGTCCCTCAATATATAAGGAATGTGGAGGCCGAACGAACTGATGAGATCCTGGAAATAGTGGGACCAGCCGTGCGCCACCGTGGCGGCCGCGACGGTGTACTCCAGAATGAGGTCCCAGCCGATGATCCAGGCGAAGAGCTCGCCCAGGGTCGCATAGGCGTAGGTGTAGGCCGATCCCGTGACCGGAACCATGGCCGCGAACTCCGCGTAGCAGAGCGCGGCGAACACGCAGGTGATGCCCGAGACGACGAAGGAAACAATGAGCGCGGGGCCGGCTTTGTCGTGCGCGGCCACGCCCGTCAGGACGAAGATGCCCGTGCCGATGATGGCGCCGATGCCCAGAGCCGTCAGACCAATGGGGCCCAAGGCGCGCTTTAAGCGATTCTCGCCCTCCATCTCCTCGAGGAGGAGCTTCAACGGTTTTTTGGCGAAGAAATCCTTGATCACTCTTGTTCCCCTTGTGTTTAAAAACTTTTTTCATTATACCCAACGCGCGCCGGGAAATCAAAATAATATTTTCGATTCAGCTCGTTTTTTCTATGATAGGCCGATGGCTCCGCGCTGGCTCGATTTCAAGGAGAACATGTCCGATTACGCGCGTTACCACGCGCACCCGGGCAACCGCGCCTGCCACGCCGTGGGCATTCCGCTCATCATGCTGGCCGTGGTCCGCTGGACCCAGTGGCCTGGCTTCCCGTTTGTTCCGGGGGCGGCGGCGGTCCTTCCTTTATATTACTACTGGGACGCGGGTTTGGCGCTGGCCATGACCGCCGTGATCCTGGCCATGGCGGCGCTCGTCCCGCATCTGAGTTCGGCCGCCGTGTGGGGATCGTTTATCCTCGGCTGGGTGTTCCAGTTCGTCGGCCACGCGGTCTTCGAGAAAAAAAGCCCCGCCTTCACGCGCAACCTCGTCCATCTGCTCGTGGGTCCGCTGTGGATTCTTCGGGAGACGACCGGCATCGGGCGCGGCTCCGCGCGGTAGCTGAAAATATTTTTTCGCTCAGTGTTGACAAAGCGGAGTCGAAGTGTTAATCTACTCCGCAAGGATTTCAACACCGATGAGTGAGGATCAGTTAAAAACTTCCGCTTCCGCCAGCCCTGCCGTTTCCCCAGTTCCGCCGTCCCCAGCGAAAAAGCCGTCTTCCGGAATGAGCCGCGGCCAGTTTTTGCTGGCGGGCTACGGGGCCTTGGCCGCGTTCGGGGCGGTCCTCGCTGGATCCGCCGGGCGCTTTTTCTTTCCCAACGTCATCTACGAGCCTTCCGCCATCTTCAACGCGGGCCCCGTCAAGGATTTCGGTCAAGGCGTCTCCCTGAAATGGATCAATAAGCTGGTCTGGGTCATTCGCACCTCCAAGGGCGTCTATGGCCTCATCGCGATTTGCCGCCACCTGGGCTGCAAGCCCAACTGGTTCCAGGACCAGCAGCTCTTCAAGTGCCCGTGCCACGGCTCGGTCTACACCAAGGAAGGTCTTATTATCGCGGGCCCGGCGCCGAGGAATTTGTGGCGGCCGCATCTCGAGATCACGACGACCGGCGATTTGATCGTGGACAAAAGCATCGTCCAGGACACGCCGCCCATGTACTACCAGCCGCCTTTCTTCTTGCCCCTCTCCTAGGCTTGCGAATGCCAGATATCGAAGAACTGAAAAAAGAAGTCGTCAACTCGCAGATCTGGCGCAGCATTTTTCGCGGCGGCACTTGGAGCGACACGCCGCGGGACCGCGCCAACCACATGATCGGCAACGTGTGGATGCACATCCAGCCCGCGAAGGTCCGCAAGCGGGCGCTGGAGTGGACCTATACCTGGGGCTTGGGCGGCATCTCGTTTTTTCTCTTCCTGGTCCTGGTGCTCAGCGGCGTGCTCCTCATGTTCTACTACCGGCCCGTTCCCGGCCTGGCTTTCCGGGACATCAAGGACCTGACCTACGCCGTGACGCTGGGCAAGTTTCTGCGCAACGTCCACCGCTGGGCGGCCCAGGCCATGGTTCTTATCGTCATCCTGCACATGCTGCGCGTGTTCTTGACGGGCAGCTACAAGAGGCCCCGCGAGTTCAATTGGTGCGTGGGCGTCATTCTCCTCACCTTGACCCTGTTCTTGTCCTTCACCGGCTACCTGCTCCCGTGGGATCAATTGGCGCTTTGGGCCGTGACCGTGGGAACCAACATGGCCGGCGCGACGCCGTTCTTGGGCAACGCCGGGCCTTTTGGCGCGTCGCTGATGCACATGCAGATGAACAACGATATCCGCTTCGTGCTTTTGGGCGGCACCACGGTCGGCGCCAACACCTTGGTCCGCTTCTACGTGCTGCACTGCGTGGCGGTGCCGCTTTTGCTCGGGGTTCTCATCATCCTGCATTTCTGGCGCGTGAGAAAGGACGGGTTTTCCGCGGCTCCTTACGGGGAAGTGACCGAGCCCAAGCTCGACACGTGGCCCAACCTCATCAAGCGCGAATACATCGCCGCGGCGGCGTGCCTTTTAGTTCTGATGGTCTGGGCGCTGCTGGTCAACGCGCCCTTGGACGTCATCGCCAACCCGCACGCCACGCCCAACCCGGAAAAAGCTCCGTGGTACTTCGTGGGCCTGCAGGAGATGCTCTACTACTTTGATCCCTGGATTGCCGGCGTCATGGTCCCTAACGTCATTATCGTGGGCTTGATGGCCATCCCGTTCATCGATCCGAGCCCGAAGGGCATCGGCCGCTACTCCTTCAAGGAGCGGCCCTTCGCGAACACCATGTTCCTGCTGGGCATCATCATGTGGTTCATCTTCATCTTCATGGGCGAGTTCTGCCGGGGCCCGAACTTCATGTGGTATTGGCCGTGGCAGTCCTGGCTGCTGCAAAAGCCGGCGCCTCTGGCGACCTGGGATCTCTTCGGCCCGGCCGGGGTGGGGAAATACCCGACGATTTTGGGTCTGGCCTTGATCGGCGCGGCTTTTTCGGGCGTCGTGCTGCTGCCGAAGCTAATTAAGAAAAACTTGAGCCTCGTCAAGGCGACCTTGGGCTGCGCCGTCGGGTTTTCCCTCGTCGCGCTCATCCTGCGCTACGGCGCGCACGTGCCGCTAAGCCACGGCGCCTGGATCGTCTTCTTCGGAACGTTTATCTCTTTCTTCGGGGTCCTTATCCCCCAAAGGCACATCCGCCATTTGGACTGGGCCCGGTATCTGGTCACCATGATCCTCGTCGCCTGCACCATGGGCCTGCTGGTCAAGATTTGCGCGCGCTTGGCGTTCAACATCAAGTATCTGGTCACCATCCCCTCCGTGTTCTTGAACATATAGCCCATGTATAGAAAACTATTCGTCCTTTTTAACTTCGCCCTCGTGGCGGTTTTAGCTTATGCGATTTGGCGCAGCGCCCACCCGATGTGGAAGGTTTACCAGCGCACTTATTACAACATGGCCGCGGACGCGATGGAGAAGCAGGCCGCGACGATAAAGGATCCCGCCGCGGCGGCTAAGATGCGCGAGCAGGCCGAGGATCTCCGCAACACGCCTCTCAAGATCAAGCAGATTCTGACCGTTTTCGGCGGCGTGGACCGCTGCACCACGTGCCACGTGGCCATGGATGAATTCGTCAACCCGACCATGAAGAACGATTTCACGCAGCAGCCTTACGCGGCCCACCCGCTGGTCGACGGCATTGATTTCAACAAGACCCACAATTTCCAAAAATACGGCTGCACCGTCTGCCACCAGGGCCAGGGCATGGCCACGACCGCGAAGGACGCCCATGGCTTCGTGGACAACTGGCAAAAGCCCCTCTTGAAGGGCAAGTACATCCAGGCGGCCTGCGCGCGCTGCCACGCCAATTTCGAGCACGCCAAGGGAATGGAGTTCGTGGCCCTGGGCAAGAAGCTCTTCTACAAGCACGGTTGCCAGGGCTGCCACGCCATCGACGGCGTGGGTCAGACCGTCACCGTGGACCTGGGCGACATCGCCGATAAGCCGCTGGAGAGAATCGAGCCGTATAACTTCTCGCTTGTCCGCATCGACGGCAAGGCTCTGCCCAAGGACCAGTGGACCCTGCAAAACTGGATTTTCGCCCATGTCGCCTCCGACCCTGAGTCCTTCGTGGTCAACGATCCGCTGGCCAAGTACAATCCGCAGCCCATCGCGCCCACCGGCATGGTCAATTGGACGGCCGACGACGCCTCCGGCCACCGGGAATTGAGCGAGCAAGACGCCGCGGCTATCACGACGTTCCTGCTTTCCTTGACGCACGAGCAGATTCCCTACCAGTACCACGTCGCGGGCATCGGCCCGATGCCCGATCCGGATCCGCATTTTGCCGATCCCGTCGCGCACGGCAAGTACGTGTTCGAGAAATACGGCTGCGCCGCTTGCCACGGGCTCCTGGGCGCCAAAGGCCGGCGTAATTTCAACGCCCTGGGGCCCGGCCAGGTGTCCCTGGATCAATACGCCAAACTTTCCGACGCCCAGAAAATCGCGGAGATGGCCAAAGGCCGCGAGCCGACCTTGACCCAGGTGGTGGGCACTTACGATCATCAGGAATTGGTCAACAAGATATCCAACGGCGTGCCGGAGGCGGCCGTCGCGCGCTACAATCCCGATGGGCCGATGCCGCCTCTCTATATGCCGGCATGGAAGAAGCGCGGCTTGCAGGGCAAGGAGTTGGACGATTTGGCGACGTGGCTTTTGACCATCGGTCAAAGCAATCAGTCTCAGGGAGGATTCTAGTCATGCGGAACTATTTCAAGTATTTAGGCTTGGCGTTGGGCATCGTGGTCGCGTTCGGCCTGATGGCCCTGGTCAACACGGTTTCCGCGTCGGCCGCCGGCAAGAGCGCGGCCGAGCTTCAGCGCGAGCAGGCGCTGGCCAACCCCTATCCCAATGATTTGGGCCCGGAGCGCCTGGACGCCGCGACGATGAAGGCCTATCCGGCCAAGTTCTTCGTAGGCCTTTCCGCAGCGGAAAAGCTCATGGCCAAGGACGATCACACGGGCGCGCTTCCTGCCGACACCGGCGGCTACGCCCTCATGCTGGTGCGCTGCTCGACGTGCCACAGCGCGGCGCGGCCCTTGAACAGCCGCTTCGTCGAAGTGCCCGGCGAGGGCAAGCCCGGCACGCCGGCCTACATCGCCTCGGCGGCGGACGCGATGAAGAAGCTCAAGGCCGAGCATCCCGAGTACTTCGCCGCGGAGAACTCCGGAGTCTGGCAGATCGGGGATCACATCTGGAGCCGCTACGTGCACCGCATGATGAACAAGCCCGGTTGCCCGGTCAACGGCGTCGAAGGCAAGAAGATTTGGGAGTTCCTGGTCTATGACGGCATGCACCGCAAGGTGGGCGCCGGCTCCACGGCTTGGAAGGCCCATCAAGAAAAGCTCATCGACGAGTTTAAGGCCAAGTATCCCAAGCGCTACACGGTGCTTAAGCAGGAAGACGACCTTTAGTCTCCGTCTTCTTTCCGCGACCGCCGAAAAAATCTAGAAGCCGGGAGCGGGCTTAGGCTCCGCCCGAACTATGCGCGTCGCCGTCGTCTACGGACGAATCCCTTCCGGCCATGCCTCCGCCGCCCAAGCGTTGGAGAGCCATCTGCGCGCGCGCGGCTGCGAGTGCGTCCCGGTCAGCGCCGCCTCGGACATAAACCCGGTCCTGGGTCCATTCCTGGACAAGCTTTACGTTTGCGTTCTGGAGTCCTGCCCCTGGCTGTGGCGAGCGATCTACGATCGCCGGGCGGTTTCGGGCGCCGCGGGAATTTTCCAGAGCCTTTATTGGCGGTTTTGCGCTCCCCAAGTTCTTGGGGCGATTGAGAAGATCGAGCCGGACGTCATCGTCTGCACCCACGCCGCGCCGCTTGCGGTCCTGGCGCTGGGCAAGGCGCGGGGTTTGGTGCGGCCCAAACTCGTCGCCTGCCCCACGGATTACGACGTCCATTCCTTCTGGATGTCCCCGAAGGTTGATTTGTATTTGGCGCCGTCGGCTTTCGCGGCCGGACGCTTGGCCGAGGCCGGCATCGAGCGCGCGCGCATCGTCGAAACCGGCATCCCGATTGACGAGGTCTTCGCGACCCCTCTGGATAAGACTCAGGCGCGGCGCGGCCTAGGCTTGCGGGCCCAGGGTCCGGTCCTTCTTCTTTCGGGCGGCAGCCGCGGCCTGGGCGGCATCGCCCAAGCCGCGGAGGTGCTGCTCAAGGGATGCCCTCGGGCCCAGGTCGCGGTATTGTGCGGGGAAAACAAGAGGCTGTGGTCCCGCCTCGACGCCGCGGCGAAGTCCGAGCCGAGGCTTAGAGCTTATTTGCGGGCGGACAAGAATTTGGTCAGACGGCTCATGGCCGCGGCCGACGCGCTCATAGGAAAAGCGGGAGGTGTGACGCTCGCGGAGGCCTCGGCCGCCGGAGTGCCCGTGGTTTTTTGGGGGGCGCTGCCGGGCCAGGAGGAAAGAAACGCGCGCCGTTGGCTCGGCGCCGGAGCCGCGCGGGAAGCCCGCTCGGCGGCGGATCTTCTCCGAAGTATTTCCATCCTGATTTCCGACCGCGCCGAAGCGGCCGCTCTCATTGAGAACGCCGAGGCCTTGAGCCGCCCGGCCGCGGGGTGGGCGGCGGCCGACGCCGTGCTCGGCCTGGGGACGCTGCGGGCGCGCCTTGCCCCGCCGCTGGCGTCAGCGGCGGGCGAATGCCCGTCGGGCGCGCTTTAGAACCCAAAGCGCCAAGCGCGGATCAGGCGCCAAAGTCTTGTCGTCCCAGGCGTAAGGCAAGCCGCGCAAAATCCCGACGATGTGGGTTTCGACGCCGCCGCGCGCCACGAGCTCCGGAACCACGAGAGCGCGGCCGCCGTTTTCATCCGCGCGCCGGACCATATCCCTGAGGATTGCATCGGCCTTGGCCTTGACCGGAGGCGGGGCATCGTCCCGGATGGTGGCGGCCCACGCGGCTTTATAGCCGCCCGCGGCGCGGATTTTCCGGCACAGGCCGCGCATGGTCGCGAGCCACATTTTATTTTCGGCGTTGTCCACCGGACCGTGGCCGACCAGAATGACGGTTTCTTTGGAGGGCCGGCGCCGCGAGCCGGGAGGCAAGCAGTGCCGGGCCGCACAAGGAAATGATGTTGCGGCCCGGCGGCTCAATTCCTTGGCGCGATCGATGAGGATGTCCGCGACCAGCGGATCGTCGTCGAGCGCCCTGGTCATGACGATTTTAGCCCGCAGCACGACGCGCTTGTGGGGGTCGAAATCCATTCCGGCCATATATAGGATGGCGGACGGGAGCTTTTTCATGGCCTGGATGAAAACCCTCGACGGCGCCGAGCTCAGGCGCAGCGCATATCTGGTCTGATCCATCACCGAAGAGTGAGAATTGATGAAAAGCGGGACTACGGCGATTCTCTTTACTCCGCGGGCCTCCAAGCGGTCGACGGCGGCCTGCATGGCGTCGGGAGCGGCCATGCCGAAGGCGACTTCGGCCGGGACGCGCGCGTTGACGGCTCGCCTGATGCCGGAAACCTGGGAATCCCACTCCTTGCCCGCGCCGTGGGCCAGGATTAGGATGCCGTAGGAGGGCGCGGAAGTCTCGGCGGGCTGCGCCGCGAAAGAGAAGGGCGCAAATATCAAAAGGAATAAAGAAAGGATCATGAGATTTCGGAGGATTCCTGAAGATTGGAGTGCTTGAAGCTCGCCTCGCGGCCCGTGCCCAGGGATTTCTCCCACAGGCCGAACTCCCGGACTTTTTCCGCCACGATGCCGCGCGCGTGGTCGAGCTCCACGCCCCGCTTCTTCATGTTTTCGGCCACGACCGACTCCAGGTCCTCCAAACGGTAGACGTAGACGTGGTCGATGCCGTGCGCGGTTTCCTCGACGTTCCGGGGCAGCGCGATGTCCAGGATGAAGAGCGAACGCCCTTGGCGAGCGCGGGCGGCCTGCCGGATCATGTCGCTGGTGAGAATGGGCCGTTCGGCGGAGGTGGACGCGATGACGATGTCCGCGCGCTCCAAGGCCGAGGGAAGTTCCTCCCAGGGGACGGCTTGGGCCAGGAACTGCGCCGCCAGCGCGCGGGCCTTTTCCCACGTCCGGTTGACCACGGTCAAGCGCAGTATTTTTTGGCTGATCAAGTGGCGCGCCGTGGTTTCGGCCATGGCTCCGGCGCCGACGATCAGGGCCGTGGCGCCCTGCAGCCCGCCGAAGATGGTGTGCGCCAGCTGCACGGAGACCGAGGCCACCGAGGTTTGCCCGATGGCGACGCCCGTTTCGCTCCGGACTTTCTTGCCCACGTAGAGAGCCCGCTGGAACAAGACGTTGAAGTATTTTCCGGTCATCCCCGCCGAGTGGGCCGCCTCGTAGGCGTCCTTGACCTGGCCCAGTATCTCGCTTTCCCCGACGACCAGGGAATCGAGCCCGGAGGAAACCTCGAAAAGGTGCTTGACGGCGTCCTCGCCGCCGAAGCGGTAGGCGTAGCGCGAGAGGGGAACCCCGGAGATTTGCTCGAGCCACGCCGTGATGCGGTTTTCCACGGTGTCCGTGCTTTCTCCGGCGGGCATGAAGTAGACTTCGAAGCGGTTGCAGGTGGAGAGAACGGCCGCTTCCTTGGTCCCGCCGGCCTTGATCCGTTTGGCTAGTTCCGAAGCGGAAAGGAGCGCCAATCGCTCCCGCACGTCCAAGGGCGCGCTCTTGTGATTCAATCCCAACAGGGCCAGGCTCTGTTCCATGGCTGCTCGGCCGCTCCTGCGAAGATCAGCCTCCGCCGGAAAGATATCCGTGGAGCGGGCTCAGGAAGTTGACGCCCAGGAACGTGAAGAGCACGCAGGCGAACCCCAGCATGGAAACGTAGACCGCTTTCTTGCCGCGCAGGCCCTTGACGAAGCGCATGTGCAGGTAGCCGGCGTAGACCAACGCGGTGATGAGCGCCCAGGTCTCTTTCGGATCCCAGCCCCAGAAGCGGCCCCAGGCGCTGTAGGCCCAAATGCCGCCCATGATGATGCCCACGGTGAGCACCGGGAAGGCCCAGACGATGATGCGGTAGTTGAGGTTGTCGAGCTCCTCGATGGAGGGCAGGCGGTAGCAAAGTTCGCCGGGCTTGCGGGATTTGATCTGACGCTCCTGAATGAGAAGCGCCACGCCCACGCCGAAGGCGTTGCCGAAGGCGGCGTAGGAGGTCATGAGAATCACCGGATGGATGTTGATCCAGTAGTTCTGCAGGGCCGGCACCAAGCCCTCGACGGCCGGATTGGCGAAGATGATGGCCGAGCCTGTGCCGATGACGGCCCAGGGAAGCACGAAGGCGCCCAGAATGCCCAGCTGGTGCCGGCTTTCGATGAGAAAAAACACCGCCACGGTGGCCAGCGACAGGAAGGAGAGCGCGCCGAAGAAGGAGTTGATGGGGAAGTAGTACCGGTTGTCCGGAATCTTCCAGAAATAATGCATGCCGAAGCCGAAGCTCGCGAGATGCAGCGCCAAGCCGGCGCCGACCAATCGGAACATCCAAGAGCTCCACTTGTCGTCTTTGTTGTACAGGTAGACGAAGGCCGCGGCCGTCGCCAGGGTGTAAAAGGCCAGCGCTCCTTTTAGGAAAACAACCTCGTAATTCATCTTTTAAGGAACCTCCACGATCGGATTTTCCGTCAGTTGAAAATTGTCCTCGGATTTAAGCTCGGAGCGAAGCGACTTGGCCAGGAGCCTGAACTCCGCCTCGTATTCCCGCGTCCCGCGCGAGCTCCACGCGCCCAGGCTGGTCCGGCAGGAATTTTCTCCGGCGGATTCCAGCAGCACCCAGACCCGGCGCCGGTGCATGTAAAAAAGCGCGATCATTCCCAGGAGCCACATGAGGGCGCCCAGGACGACGATGGGAAATCCCGGATCGTAAGCGACCTGGATGCCGGAAAACAAAATCGGATCGATGGCGGCGAGCTGGAAGGGCGGCGCCGGAGCGTGGGAGAGCTGGCCCTGGGCGTCCTCGGTAAAGCAGATGTCGGGATAGTTCTTGAGGAGCCAAAGCGGCGAGGTCTGGTGCGGCCCCACGCTGAACATCAGGCGCACCGCGGGGTTTTTTAAGTCCAAGGACGCCGTGTCGGCCTGCCCGTTGGTGACGGTGAAATTGGGGAGCATCATGTCCGCCTCGACGGTGAAGGGGGTCCCGGGAATCTTGACGGGCACCCGCTGCGGCAGCTTGAGCGTCTCCTTGCCCAGCTTCAAGGTGACGCTGCGGAACATGCCTCCGGCGCCCCAGGACGCCTGGTAGAAGCGCACGCCGTTGACGTCCAAGGGGTGGTTCACGCGGATGACCTTCTTGCCCAGAAGCTGGTCGCCGGACATCACCCGCGCGTCCGAGGCGAAGAGCTTGGGGTCCATGGTTCCGGGGTAATATTCGATGGTGAACTTGTCCACGTAGACGTCGACGGGCTCCTTCATCGTCCAGGGATGGCCCCAGAAGAGCTGCTGTACTCGCTCGGAAAAAGAGCGCGGATCAAAGAGCCGCTGCATGCGCCGGGAGCCGCCTTCCAGGACCGGCACCATTTCCACGAAGCCGAAGACGCTGCGGATGAGCGCGCCCACGAGGATGACGACGAGCCCGATGTGGGCGAAATAGGAGCCCCAGCGCTGGATTCGGTGCCGGGTGCCGACGAAGGCGCCCGCCGTCCCGGGCAGGAAAAACTCCTCCTTGACGGCGTAGCCCTCGCGCTTCAAGTGCCCCTGCGCCGCTTTCGAAGCCTCATTCAAGCCCAGCTTGGAGGTAAAGAAGGCCTGGAAGGGCTTAAGCTTCAAGGCGGCTTCCTTCTTATCCAGGTGCTTTTCCAAATCTTCCTCGTTGGTGAGCTCAGGCGGCAGGGAGACGACGCCGACGTCCGGAGGCTTGTTCCAAAGCTTGCAGAGCACGATGTCCACGGCCATCAAGGCCAGGATGCCCAGGAACCACCAACTGTGGTAGAGATCGAAAAGCCCGAAGAAGCTGAAAAACTTGGTCCACAGCGGGTGCGCCTGCATGAAGGCGTTGGCTTTCTCCGGCTCCTGGCCGAGTTGGGGCAGGATGGTGCCCACGGCGGAGAAAAACGCGATAAGGGCGCCCAGGAAGATGTTAAATCGGATGGAGCGAAGGATGCGTGTCATCTAATGCGAAACTCTTAAGATATTCTACTCTTTTGAATCCGGTTTGTCCCGGTTCGCGCAAAAGCGGCCGCTAGGAAATCATGAAGCTCCAGGCGGCATAGCGCCCGGAGTGCGACAAGGAGACGCCCCAGTCCTGGACTTTGCCGCGCAGAAGCACTTTGGGGATGCCGCCCTCGTCCGCGAAGGCCAGCAGGGCGGGCGAGGGGATTTCATCGGAGGATTTGGCGATGAATTCCAGGCACTTGCCGCGGGCGAAGTCATGGGCGTCTTGGCCCGCGGGAACTTCCGCGACTTCCCAAAGGACGTCTCCGGGCGTCTCGTCGTCTCCGATGAATCCGCCGCGCAGGACCGCGACGCAGTGGATTTTGTCCTCGTCTTCGTGGGTGAAGCGGATGTCGAAGCGCGCTCCGGTGGGAAGGTGGACGATTCTCTTTCGAAACAAATCGGCTTCCAGCATCCGGAAGGCTCCCGACGGCGTCTGGATGCCGGACTGGGCCAGCGCCTTGTGCGCGGCTTCCTTGGCCGCGATGAACTTGCACGCCTCGGCAAAGCGCGCGAACCCCGGCGCGACGGCCTCCAGGGACTTCATTTCGCGCCCGGTCAGGTGCCGAGCCGCCCATTCGGGGTCCATCTCGCCGCTGGCCGCGTCGAAGTGCTCCGCGAGCGCCGGGGATTTGAGATCCAGGACGTCGTTGCCGCCGCAGTTTTTGGGCAGCGGGCTCGCCGCGAACCATTCTTCCTGCAGTTCGGCGAGTTCGTCGAAGAGCCGCTGGGCGACGGCGCGCGGCGCGGTTTCTCCCGGCAAGACGGCGGGGATGAGCCGGCCGTAGGAGCGAAACGTCTCGCCGCGCCGGGGCATCGCCGTGGTGTAGAGCTGGCTTTCGCCGCGCACGTAGACGCAGAGAAACTTGGCGTCAGGGACCTCCAGGGCCAGGCGCCCCAGGAAATCCTTGGGCCGGTGGCGCTCCAGCCAGCCCGAGCGCGCGCGGCTCGCTTCCGGATACATGAAAACGGACTCGCCCCGCTTTAAGAGCCATTCGCACTTGGCGAAGACGTTTTTCCGCCAGCGCTCCGAGGCCTCGTCCTCGCCTTCGCGCAAAAACGGGATGCAGCGGCACAAGTACATCAGCGCGCGCACGGAGATTTTTTTGGGCCAAGATCCCAGGTGGTAATAGTTGCGGTATTCCGGGGTGGACCAGGGAATCAGGCGCGTGCGGTGGAGCTTGCGCCAAGGCACCACGGCCGCGAAGACCAGGAAGGAGTCGATGAGGGTCAGGTGGTTGGCCGCCCAGAACAGAGGGCCGTCGTGGGCGTCGAGCTCCTTCCAGATTTTTTCCTGGAACTCGCGGGCGTTGGAGAAGCGGTAGCCAAAGCGCCAGCGAAAGACGACGCGGATGAAGGCGTAGAGAGGGTAGGTTGCGAGCAGCGAAAGCCAGCGCTGCAGCCGCAGGCTCGCGACGTCCCAAACATCCAAAGTCATTAGGTTTGGGACGTCCCGAACCTACGCATTTCCGATGTTCGGGACGTCCTTGGACGAGAGCAAAGAGGCGGCTTAGGCCAGGGCGCGCTCGGCTTCCTGCAGGCTCTGGCGCACAATCGCCCGGATTTCCTCGATTTTGGCTTGAATCACGGGCGTGCGCTCGGCCGCTTCCCGGGCGACCGCGCTCGAGACCGCGAGTTTTTGCGCGCTCATCCTAAGCCGGGTGCGCACCTCGGCTTCCTCGGCGCGCAAAGACGCCAGGCGCTCGGCGTCGTTGGTCGCGGAGACGCCCTTGATTTTGTCCTCGATGACGCTCAGCTCCTGGCGGAGGGAATCGTAGGCGGCCTTGTCGTTCTGGCTGATTTTCTGCCGGGACGCGGTGAAGGCTGCGGCGTCGCCGATGAGGGCCTCGTAAGCCTTAGCTTGATCGCACAAGGCCTTCAAGTTCGCCTTGGCCTCGTCTTTCTCCGGGCCGGCGAGCTTCTCGATGCGCGCGACGAGCTTCTTCAAGGCGTCGTTGGTCCGGTAGCCCTCGCCGACCGAGGTGACGTAGGCGAAGGAGACGACCTTGGACAAATAGGCTTCGTTCTTGGGCATGTGGCCCAGGTCCACGAGCATCTTGATGGAGAGGCCCGGCGTGGCCGCGGTGGCGTCCTGGCCTTCCAGGATGCGCAGCTTGCCCAGCTCTCCGTCCTCGAGCTTGAATTCGGAGCTTCCCTCGGAGAGCGGCACGCGCTTGGTCTTCTTGGTCAGGAACTGCCGCTCGATGGACATGGTGATGTCGGCGAGGTTGGAGGATTCGATGCCCATGCCGATGATGTGGCCCAGAAACGGCGTGTTGGCGTCGGCCTGGGACCAGTTGGCCTCGTTGGTGGCGTATTTCCTGACGCCGGCGATGATGCGCTTCTCCGCGTCTTCGGGGGTGATCGCGTTTAAATCCGTCGCTTCGATGGTCGCTTCCTTGCGTTTGAATGCCATGTCTTCCTCCTTATTTCCCGTCCCAGCGCTTGAAAAGCAGGCAGCCGTTGACGTCTCCGAAGCCGAACGACGCCTTGATGACGTATTCCAGCCGGGCCTGCCGCGCTTGGCGCGGGATGCTGTTTCCAATTTTAGCAATTTGCGGGTGGATCTCGTCGCTGTTGATGGAGGGGTGAACGTAGCCGTTGGCCAGTTGATCGGCGGCCGCGACGCACTCAAGAGCTCCGGCCGCGCCCAGGCAGTGGCCGATCATGGACTTGGTCGACTGGATGAGCGGGAATTTCTCGGGCGGCAGCTCCAGGGCCTTCATCCAGCTCGCGATTTCGCGCGGGTCGGCCCCGGTCGAGGTGAGGTGCCCGTTGATGAGCGAAATTCGGTCCGGAGAAACGCCGGAATCCTCGATGACGCGCCGGATGCAGCGCGTCACGCCGTCCGGGTTGGGGAAGGTCATGGTGCCGCCGTCTCTTTGCCCGCCCGAGTTGCAAAACGCGGAGATAAGCTCGCAGATGATTTCGGCGCCGCGCTTTTGCGCGGACTCAAGGGTCTCCAAGCGCAGTACGCCGGCGCCCCCCGCCGGCACGAAGCCGCAGGCGCCCGCGCCCATGGGCTGCGAGCCTTTTTCCGGAGCCTCGTTGAAGCGCGAGCAGAGCACGTCGCGCATGGCGTCGAAGCCCGCCCAGATGCCGAAGTGGGTGCCTTCCGCGCCGCCCGCGTACATGGACTCGGCAAATCCCATCTG
>Ga0307372_10001467_pt1 | contig 41086 bp, 34 predicted proteins | sample OX1MG_FD_202533 | JGI IMG/M metagenome (GOLD analysis project Ga0307372, IMG submission 202533) | Soil microbial communities from Risofladan, Vaasa, Finland - OX-1 | ecosystem: Environmental > Terrestrial > Soil > Coastal area > Acid sulfate soil | place: Finland: Risofladan, Vaasa | collected...
GTCCCCAGCGTGCCCTGCGCGGCCTGGGTGCCGTGTGTGCCGCCGCCCGGGCCGCGCAGGATGTAGGCGATCCCGACCGCGATGACACCGCCTGCCAGCGGGCCGGCGAGGTAGGCCCACCATGCGGTCCAGTCGCCGAGCACCAGGGCGGGCCCGAGCGAGCGGGCGGGGTTCATCGAGGCGCCGCTGACCGGCGCTCCCCATAGTCCGGCCAGTGCGATGTAGCTGCCCACCCCGATCGCGGCCAGTGGCCCGATCTGCTGTGCGCCCGACGCGGTCCCGAGTATCACGCTGACAAGGCCGGTGGTCAGCACCATCTCCCAGAGCATGGCGACAGTGGCTGAGATGCCCGGGCCGGGAAGCGTCTGGCCAGCGCTGCCATGCCGGCCGATGAGCGCCCACAGCAGCAGCATGGCCAGCACCGCACCGGCGAACTGGGCCGCGATGTAGGTGGGGACACGCTTCCAGGGGAAGTCTCCCCGCAGCGCGAACGCGATGCTGACGGCCGGGTTGAGGTGTGCGCCCGAGACAGTTCCCATGAACAGGATGATCGCGATCACCATCAGGGCGGGCGCGACCACCAGGGCCGGAGCTGGGATGGCATGCCCGCCGAACCTCGCGTTCACCATCCCCCCGCCCGCGGCGACCAGGACCAGGAAGAACGTGCCTAGCGCCTCGGAGAACAGGCGCCGCCCCTCGTACCTGTCGTCCCAGAAGTCAAACTGCCTGGTGATCGCGTTCGGCCTGCCCAAGGTACCGAGCGCGGCATCGAGAGAGCGGGGGGCCTGCTGCTGCACAGCGGCTGGGTCGCCGGTCATCGGCTCGCGCCGCTCACGGCGCGGCGGCCAGGCGATCTGAAAGCGGGCATGGCCCAGACTACGATCCTGGCTTCGCGAAGTGAAGGCGGCCGCGGCACGCCGGCGCGCCGCTGTGGGCTCACTGACGTGGGACAGGCCTGGGCAGGCGAGCCGGGCTCGCGGTCGTGAAGCGGGCTGCGCGGCGGAGCAGCCGGTGATACGGGGTGCGGCTCCGGCTGACAGGGACCGGGGGTGCGGTGCGGTAGAACCAGCGTTTCCCGATCTCGATGAGGACGAGGTAGCTGGCGACCATCAAGGTGAGGGCGAAGTAGAACAGGCCTGGAAGCGGCTGGAACCCTAGCGCGTGGGCGATCGGGGTAGCCGGCAGCACCGCGCCGACGGTCACCACCCCCAGGGCGGCGAGCAGGAGCGGCAGGCTGGGGTGGCTGCGGAAGAAGGGGATCCGGCGGGTGCGGATGGCGAAGATCACGAGCGTCTGGGTGGCGAGGGACTCCACGAACCAGCCGGAACGGAACAGCGCGGGGCCGGCGTGGAAGACCCAGAGCATGACGCCGAAGGTGGCGAAGTCGAACAGCGAGCTGATCGGCCCGAAGAACAGCATGAACCGGCGGATCAGCCCCACGTCCCAGCGGGAGGGCCGGGCGACTTGCTCGGGATCGACGTTGTCGGTGGGGATGGCCATCTGGCTGGAGTCATACAGCAGGTTGTTGAGCAGGATCTGGGAGGGCAGCATCGGCAGGAATCCGAGGAACAGCGACGCGCCCGCGGCACTGAACATGTTGCCGAAGTTGCTGGACGTGCCCATCAGCACGTATTTCATGGTGTTGGTGAAGATCCGGCGCCCCTCCACCACGCCGTCGGCGAGCACGCCGAGGTCCTTTTCCAGCAGCAGCACGTCGGCGGCGTCCTTGGCCACGTCGGTGGCGGATTCAACCGAGACGCCGACATCGGCGGCGTGCAGCGCGATGGCGTCGTTGACCCCGTCGCCAAGGAATGCCACATCCACCCCGGTGCGCCGTTGCGCCCGCACGATCTGGGCCTTGTGCTCCGGGCTGACCCGTGCGAACACGCTGGTATCCGCGAGCAGGGCGCCCAGTTCGGCGTCGTCCGCCGCGTCGATGTCCGCGCCGGTCATCACCTGCCCCGGGGGCAGTCCGAGGTCGGCGCAGACTTTCGCGGCGACCGCCGGGTTGTCCCCGGTGAGGACCTTGACCGTGACACCAAGGCCGGCCAGCCGGTCCAGCGCCTGGCGGGCGGTGGCCTTGGGCGGGTCGAGGAACACCAGCAGGCCGCGGAACCGCAGGCCCTGCTCGTCGGCCGCGGTAATCGCCGACTGGCCGGGGGCGGCACGGGTGGCGATGGCAACCACCCGGTTCCCGGCGGCGAACTCGGACTCCAGCGCGGTGCGGGCAGCTGCGGGCACGTCCGCGCACCGCTCGAGCATTCCCTCCGGTGCCCCCTTCGTGATGATCACCCGGCTGCCGGTGTCATCCTCCACCAGGACCGACACCGCGCGCCGGTCGTGATCGAAGGCCAGCGTGGCAAGCCTGCGGAAACGGGCCAGAGCCGCCTTCTCGCGTGCGGCGGCCGGTGATTCCCACAGGGCGACGTCGAGCGCATTGCCGCCAGCGGCGTGGCCATCCTCGACAACGGCCTCATTGCACAGCAGCCCCAGCAGCAGTGGCTCGTCATCGGGCCTGCCGTCGGGGCCGGACGAGCGCATGAAATGGAGGCTGCCCTCGGTCAGGGTGCCGGTCTTATCGGTGAACAGCACCTCGATGTCACCCAGGTCCTCGATGCACACCAGCCGCTTCACCAGCACCTTGCGGCGGGCCAGCTGCCGCGACCCGGCGGCGAGGCTGGTCGACACCACGGCGGGGAGCAGCTGCGGGGAGATACCGACCGCGATGGCGAGCGAGAACAGCAGCGCGTCGATGACTGGCCGGTGCAGGGCCACGTTGATGACAAAGATCGCAGTGGTGAGCACCCCGGCGACCTGGACCAGCAGCATGGAGAACTTGCGCAGCCCGACCTGGAACTCGGTCTCGGGCTGGCGCTCCCCGAGCCCGAGCGCTATCCGGCCGAACTCCGCCCGCCCCCCGGTGGCGACAACCACCCCGGTGCCGGAGCCGGCGTGCACCACTGTCCCCATCAGCGCGCAGCAGCTCAGCTCGGCCAGCGGCGTCCCGGCCGGAACCGGGGCCGTGGACTTGTCAGTGGGCACCGACTCCCCGGTCAGGACGGACTCCTCGCACTCCAGCCCCGCGGTGGCGAGCAACCGCAGATCAGCCGGCACCACCTCGCCCAGCTGCAGGTCGACCACGTCGCCCGGCACAAGCTGGGTGACGTCAGCCGATTGCGGATGCCCGTCGCGCAGCACAATGCACCGGTGCCGGACCTGCGAGTGCAGCGCCTCGGCGGCCTTCTCCGCCCGGTACTCGTTCACGAACCCGAGCCCCACCGACGCCAGCAAGATCACGCCGATGATCAGCGCGTCGCTCCGCTCGCCGACGAAAAAAGACGCAAGGGCCGTGACCGCCAGCAAGATGAGCAGCGGCGAGCGCAACTGCCGGCCCAGGACCGGGAGTGCACGCGCCCGATGCGAACGCACCGCGTTCGGGCCCACCGCCCGCAACCGCCGCGCGGCCTCTGCCTCCGCGAGGCCCTGCTCCGTGCTGCCCAGCCGGGCCAGCACGTCCGCGGCCTCAAGCGAGCCGGCTGCCGCCATATCCAGCGGCGCGAGGCCAGTCGCACTTCCCTCGCGGGCGATAGGGGCAACCGCCACCAGCACCTCATTCCTGCCGATGCCCTCGATGCTGGCCCCGGTGCACTGCCCACACCAGGGTCCAAGGTAACTAAGGCCTTCGGTGGCAGCTCTTTCCCCTGGCTGGGCCAGGTGTCATAGGTACTGGCCGGTTGCTGCGCTGTCTGTCGCCGACACTCGTACCGATAGCACGTTGGCCAGGTTGATGATCACGCCGTTCTCGTCGGCCTCGCGGTCGTACCGCGCATGGGCCAGGACCAGACTGCGCCGCTCGTCCAGAGCACGGGCGATCGTCTCGATCGCCTCGCGTTCCCCGCCGAAATCCGTGCATACCACCGAGACGTCTTCACCGTTCACAGGGTGAAATCGCATGATCAGCACGATGTTGTCAGGCACCGTCGGTCCCTTCCCGCGAGAACCCAGACGAACGCCCGTCCGGTGCTGGACGCTGCGTCCAGGAGCGCTCACCCGGCTGGGTCGCTGTGGATCCGGACACTGTCAATTGTGCCTCGCCCGCGGCCCACCGGGCTGGTTCCGTCCCGGTCAGATGCTGCCTCATGTCGGCGCCAGCGAGAAGCGCGAGGACTTCGCCGATGGCGGGTTCCTGGCTGGTGGGCTCGGGCAGCGGCATGTGTGCCTGGATCTGGTAGCGGTTACGGCGGCCCTCTTTCCGCTTGACGATGTAGCCGGCGGCGGTCAGGTCGTTGACGATGCCGTAGGCGCTGCGCTCGGTGATCCCCACCCTGGCCGCGATGTCGCGGAGCCGCACGCCCGGGTCGTCTGCGATGCACAGCAGAACCCGGGCGTGGTTGGTCAGGAAACTCCAGCTCTCCACAGCCAGAAACTATCATGAATTCTAGAAATAGATTGCTAGTTTCTTATTACCTGTGTATGGTGAGACATAGGCGCCAGGGATCAGCCGCCGATGGCGGCCAGGTACCCCGGGGTCACCTGAGGGAGCAGGCCATGATCCTCATCGGCCTGATCATTGTCACCGCCGTGCTCATCGTGCTTGCGGTGCCGCGCATCTGGCGGATGCTGTCGCCGTCTGCCGCAGGGCAGGATCAGGCGCCGCGGCTGAACAGAAGCGGTGACAGCATGAACGTCTTCATCTCCCGCGACCTTGAGGCCGCCGACAGGCTCGCCCTGGCCCGGCTCGACGACGACGGCGCACCGCCAGCGTCCGGCGAGGTGGCCGAACAGGCACCCGCCCTGCTCGGTGCCGGTTAGCGCCCGCGCGCGGCCCGCCGGCCGCTAGGCGGCTGCGGGCGGACCACAGCGCATCACACCCATTCTCCTAGTCGCGAGAGAAGAAAACGTCATGCCCGAACCAGCGGCGTCACCCCACGGCACCACCAGTACCTTGCCACCCCCATCAGCCAACGGCTCCGCCCCGCCACCGCCACCGCCAGCACCCCAGCGCCAGCGCCGGCGCCGGCCCACCCGGATCGCCAGCATCCGCATGGCGCTGATCGCCGGCATTGGTGCCCTCATCCTGCTGGTGATCTTCATGATCCAGAACACCTACGCTGTGCGCGTCAGCTTCCTCGGCGCGCACGTCAGCCTGTCCCTCGCCGTCGCCCTGCTGATCGCCGCCATCGCAGGCGCGCTGCTGATGGCAGCCGCGGGAACCGCGCGGATCACCCAGCTGCGCCGCACGACGCGCCGGACCGGGCGCGGCCCGCGTGCCGGCCCGGCAGGCTCACAGGCCAAGCCTCAGTCGTGAGGGCAGTCCCCGTACCGGGTGGTGCCCGGTCAGTGACCGGCGATCTGGCCGCCGTCGATGTGCAGGATCTCACCGGTGATGAAGGGCGACGACTCCAGGAAGAGGATGCCGTCGACGACGCGGTCTTGAGCTGGACCATGCCAGGCGGGCCCTCGGTGACCTGGTCGATGACAGCCGCCTGCTCACCGAGCGGGTGGCCGCGCAGCGCCGCCAGCGCATCGCCGGCCTGGCTGCCGTCCACCACCGCGGTGGCCACGGCCGGGTTCGGCGGGCTGGGCTGCTGCGGCACTGTCAGTCATCATCTCCCAGCACGCCGATGGCTTCCCGCGAACTGATCGCCGGTCAGCCGCAGCACGGTGACCTCGACGGCCATATCGGAGCAGGTGATGCAGACATCGTCGTGGCACTCGGGGACGGCACCGGGCATCCGCTGGCGCTGGCCGGTCACGAACAGCCGGGCTTCCTCACCACCGGCCGGGACGCCGGCCTGCGCCGGGCCGGTCACGACTGCGCTCCCCGCCCGTTGTCCGGCTCGGGCAGGTCAGCCTCCGCCTCGACCTCCACGGCGTCCCTGACCCGCAGCGCGCCCAGGAACGCGGTGTAGGGCTTGATCCCGAACTGGGACTGGACCACCGTGGCGGTCGCCCGGTACCGGCCCTCCGCCGTCTTCGCCGCCCGCACCCGCACCGGCCTGGTCTGCCCGTTGATCGTCAGCGAGCCGCTGGCCAGCCAGCCACCGCCGGATTCGGGCTGGAAGCTGTCGGCGGTGAACAGCGCCTGCGGATGATGGTCGGCACCGAGCACCTTGCGCGCGGTGACGGCGATCTCCCGCCGGTCCCGGTCGGTCAGCGGCTTGACCCCGCCGGTCCCCGTCAGGACCGTCATCGAGCCGAGCTCGATCCGCAGCTCCAGGCTGGTGGGGGCCAGCTCGTCGCCGACCGTCAGCTCGCCTGACCAGCGGGAAACCTCGATGGTGAGATCGTGGCCGACGGTAGCGGCGAGACCGTCGCGGAAGGTGCGCCAGATGAGCCGGCCCCGATCGGGACCCAGCCGGTAGTGCCCGGGTTGAACCGCCATGACAGCACCGTAGGACTGTTGTGGGGGGAGGTCCAGGCTGGCCGCGCCGCGGCAAGCCTGATCAAGCTCAGGCGCCTCAGCTGCCGTGGATCATCGAGCTGAACAGCCGCGCGTACCGGAGCAGGTGCAGGTCGCCGACGAAGTGCTCACGGATATGGGCCTGCGCGGCACGCCCCATCTGGTCGGCCTCGTCCGGGTGGTCGAGCAGGTGGCGGACCGCAGTCCCGAAGGCCACCAGATCGCCGGGGTCGGGTAGCAGGATGCCGGTGCCCTCGGTGATCTGGTCGATGATCCCGCCCACGGCTGAGCCGACGACGGGCCGCCCTTTCCACATGCCCTCGGCCACGGTCAGCCCGAACCCCTCGGCGAGGCTCTTCTGGACGATGACCGCGGCGTGCCGCTGCAGCGCGTTGACCATCGCGGCGTTCTCGTCCACGTCGTCCAGCGGCAGGGTGACCAGCAGCACCTTGGCCCGGGCCGCGGCCGGAAGGTCGCGCCACTGCAGAAGGCAGTCGCCGAACACGGCGGCGCCTTCGGGGTCATCGGTCACCCCGGCGACCGCCGGGCCGGCCAGTACCAGGTATCCACTGCCCCCGGGTGCGACGTGCTCGGTGAAGCCGCGCATCACCCCCGGCATGTCCTTGAGCTGGTCCCACCGTGACACCTGGACCACGAGCGGATCGGCGGGCCCGGGCCGGCCATCGCCGGTGATCTCCGCGGGCCGGGTGACGGCGCCCGGCTCGCCGTCGCGACGGGCGAACGAGGTCGGCCCGGTCCCTGCGGTGCCGTCCAGCATGCCGATCCTGGCCAGGATGGCCGGCACCGTGCCGTCATCGAGGTGCTGGTTCTTCGCGGAGAAGGGATCGATCGACGGCGGGATGATCGCAACCTTCTCGCCGGGAACCCACGCGGGCACGTACGGGCGGCGGGAGAAGACGAATCCGTCCGCGGCGGCCAGGTGCGGCCGCAGGAAGCCCCACGCCGCCCGGGTGGCGTCGTTCTCCCAGTCCACACCGATGTGGCTGCGCCAGGCTACCCCGGCCCCGGCGCGCGCCAGCGCGGCGGTCAGCCCAGCGGTCTGCGGGTCGTGCAGCAGCACGAGATCGCCCGGCCGGACCTGGTCGAGCAGCTCGGCGGCGTTAGCGGCGAGCATCCGCTCGTAGTGACTGCCGTCGGCCCGGCTGAGGGGGCCACCGGCGGCCTCCCCGTGGAGCTGGTTGTGCAGGCGCTTGGTGATCACGAAGAACCCGGCATCACCGGTGATCACCCGCCAGCGGATCGGGACATCGAAATCCTCGGCGTACCCGACGAGCACATGCAGCATCTCCGCCACCCCGCCGCCGACCGCGGTCGAGCTGACGTTCCATACCGTCCGTCCGGCCAGCCGCTGCCGGAACCGGCCGGCTGCCGCCACCAGCCGCGCCTGCCGCTCGCCGCCGATCACCTGTTCCAGCCGGGCAACAGGGCGCCGCGCCACCTGCACCGATCCCACCAGACTCACCACGGTCCCCCTCCGTTGGCATCTCCCCGTAGGTAGCCTGCCCCCCGGAAGCCAGCACCTCACGTCGCCATCGGATGGGCTCGCATGCTGGGATTCCCGTGCTGCTGCTCGTGACGGCCGCACCGGGCAGCGCCCGGGGGCCGAACTACCCGGTCATGGCTGGATGGCCGGGTAGTTCGGCGGAAGGATGCCGTAAACAGCCTGGTCGCGGTTGTTCCCGGCGGGTACTCCCAGCGACTGGAGCAGCTCTTCGAAGTTGAGCCCGATGCTGGTCGGGAACGGGCCGTTCCCGCTGATGCCGCCCGCCTCTGGCAGCTGCGATTCCGCTGAGAAGCCGCTGGGCTGCGCCCATCCGGTCTCGATGCCGTCGCTGCCGGCGAACATGGTGGCGATCACGGTCGAGGACGTCACATGCTGGCCGACCTGGACGGTGGGGGTGACGTCCTCGGCTACGAACACCATCAGTCCCGCTTCCGGGCCGCTGGTCAGCTGGTAGGTGATCCATCCGCCGCCCGGCCAGCCGGCGTTGCTCCCGGTCGCGTTGGTGATGACCGCGTTGCCGAGGGCGTAGATGGGGCCCGTTCCGCCGAAGTCGGCACCCATGTCGATGCGCTCGGGAATCAGGCCGGTGATGCTGCGCAGGGGGCTCTGGTAGAAGGGCAGGGCCACGGCCTGCTGGTGCGTGTGCGGGGGCTGGCTGTGCTTGCGCCGCCGTCCCGCGCGCGGGGGGTGGGCGCTGCGGCTGCCGCGGGGCTCGGCTGCGGTGGCCCGGGGGCCGGCCCCAGCCGGCCGGCGAGCGTGTTTGCCCAGGTGGGCACGGGCCGCCAGGGAACTGAACGTGTCGCTGCGGCCCAGGCCGGCCGGGCGGGGCGTCTGTTCCATCAGGTGGGCCGCCGCGGGCCAGGCGGAGGCGATGAGGGCCGAGGCCGCCACAGCGGCGGCGACCTGCCCGGGCTTGTGCTGCAACGCCGACGCGATCGGTGATGGCTTGCGGTGGCGGGCGGACGTTCGGGCGGATGAGAGACGGGATGACTTACGGTGCCGGGCGGACGGGCGGGACACGGCTGAGCCTTTGGTCGGGCGCGGGGAATGCGCTCGGCTGTCACCCGGGTGCTGGCCGGGATGAGTCCTGCGGCCAGCGGCGTGCGGGCGCCGTGCGGGTTCAAGGCGACGGAATCACCGAAGATGGCCGTCACACACGCTGGGTGCTGTTGGCTCACCAGGCTGCACTACCGGCGGGTATCCTGGGGCCGAAACTACGCGAAAGATAAATACGACTACTTAGGGTTGATTTCATCACTCCAGCCCATCCAGCCCCATTGACACATTTGGGACGATCCCATCACGGGGGTTGGGCTGTCGAGGGTCTCAGCAGCGCCAGCGCAGGGACAAGAGACCGCCATGCCGAGGGCCGCCGCGATGGGCCAGCGCTTGCACAGGACCAACGACCCTATTGCTCTTAGCGCTTAGACGTGTACAGATAGTAGCTAACGGGTAGTTGTTTACAAATGAGCAGTAAGCCTTAGGTAAAGAAAGGGTAAACCCTGGGCAAACACAGTGGGGTCTTGCCGATGGGAGGCATCGTGGGGGGGCCAGCGTGCCAGTCATATCCGTACCCGAGGCATTCAACGAGGAAGAGCTCTATGTCGATCTTCGGTCGATCTTCCGGCAGTCGCTGTTCCTGAAGTGCGAGGGCTTCAACTTCGCCGGCTCGATCAAGCTGAAGGCCGCGACCGAGATGGTGGAGGCGGCCGACCGGGAAGGAGTCCTGACACCCGGTTCGGTCCTGGTCGAGTCCTCGTCCGGGAACCTGGGCGTGGCGCTGAGCGTGATCGCGGCGAGCAAGGGCTACCAGTTCCTGTGCGTGACTGACTCGCGCTGCAACCTGTCGACCAGGCTGCTGATGGAGGCACTGGGCAGTCAGGTGCACGTGATCGCCGAGCCGGATGCGGTCGGCGGCTTCCTCAGCGCACGGATCGACTATGTCCGCGCGCTGTGCGCCTCCGACGACCGGTACGTGTGGCTCAACCAGTACACCAACCCGGGCAACTGGAAGGTGCACTACCGCACAACGGCTATGGCGATCGCCCGCCAGTTCCCGCAGCTGGATGTGCTGTTCATCGGGGCCGGCACCACCGGAACCCTGATGGGGTGCGCACGCTTCTTCCGGGAGTGGCGCGAGCCGGTGCGGATCGTGGCGGTGGACAGCGTCGGCTCGGTGGCATTCGGCGGCTCCCCGGGCCGCCGGATGATCCCCGGCCTCGGCACGAGCATCCGCCCGCCGCTGCTCGACGAGTCCTATGTGGACGAGGTGGTACGTGTCGAGGAAGCGGACACCATCCGTGCCTGCCATCGCCTGGCCAGGCACGGATTCCTCTTCGGCGGCTCCACGGGCACGGTGGTCAGCGGCGCGATGAACTGGCTCGCCCAGCATGACGAGGGCGAGCTCACGGCGGTGGCGATCGCCCCGGACCTCGGCGAGCGCTACCTCGACACCATCTACCAGAGCAACTGGCTCCAGGATCTTTACGGCGAGGACGTGCTCAGCTCCGACGAGCTGACGGCCGGCTCGGGCCAGCCCGACCCGCCTCACCGGCGCGGTCACCGGCTCACGTTCCACGTGCCTTTCCGCACTCGCAACGAAAACGCCGACTTCTGACTCAGGGAGCTCTCGTCGTGGGAAAATCGGTCGAGGTCCTGCCAGCCGGTCCGGCTGAGCCGTCTGCCACCCTGGGTGTGCAGGCCGGCCGCGCCGCCGGCACCGAGACGATCCTGGCTGAGGTGCTGGCCGGCGTCCTGGGCGTCGAGCAGGTGCCGCCCGGCAGCCATTTCTTCGACGATCTCGGTGCTGACTCGATGGCGATGGCCCACTTCTGCGCCCGGGTGAGGAAGCGCGGGGACCTGCCATCGGTCTCGATGCGGGACATCTACCGGCATCCGACGATCGCCAGCCTGGCCGCGGCGCTCCCGGACGCCGCGCCCGCGCCCGCGCCTGGGGACGCGGACGCGGATGCCGCCGCCGGGTCGCCGGCCCCGGCGCCGGCCGAGGCGGCGGCACCGCCCAGCACGCGGGAGTACGTCCTGTGCGGGACGCTGCAGCTGCTGTTCTTCCTCGGATACTGCTACCTCGCCGCGCTGGTCGCGGCCCAGGCCTACCACTGGATCTCCGCGGGCTCGGGTGCCGTCGACATCTACCTGCGGTCGGTCCTGTTCGGCGGCGGCGGCCTGCTGGTGCTGTGCATCCTCCCGATCGCCGTGAAGTGGATCCTCATCGGCCGGTGGAAGCCCCAGCGGATCCGCGTCTGGAGCCTGGCGTACGTCCGTTTCTGGATCGTCAAGGTGCTGGTCCGGTCCGACCCGCTGGCCCTGCTGTTCGTCGGCACCCCGCTCTACGTGCTGTACCTGCGGGCGCTCGGCGCCAAGATCGGGAAAGGCACCGCGATCTTCTCCCGGAGCGTGCCGGTGTGCACCGACCTGTTCACCGTCGGCGCCGGCACGGTCATCCGCAAGGACTCCTACCTCAGCTGCTACCGGGCGCACGCCGGCGAGATCCAGGCCGGCCCGGTCACGATCGGCGAGGACGCCTTCATCGGCGAGAAGACCGTGCTCGACATCCATACGTCGATGGGTGACGGTGCGCAGCTCGGTCACACCTCGGCGCTGTACAGCGGCCAGACGGTGCCGCCCGGCGAGCGCTGGCACGGGTCCCCGGCGCAGCGCACCGAGCTGGACTACGCCAGGGTCGCACCGGCCCGGTGCGGCACGGTGCGCCGGGTCAGCTTCTGCGCCGGCAGTCTGCTCGCCCTGCTGTTCGTCTACCTGCCGCTGGTCATCGGGGGCGTCTACCTGGTGCTGACGGCTGTGCCGTCACTGGCCGGGCTGCTGGATCCGGGCGCCAACGTGATCACCTCGGGGGGGTTCCTCGTCGAGGCGCTGGCCATGTCGCTGGTCATCTTCTTCGGCGCCCTCGCCCTCGGCCTGCTGGTCGTGACATCCGTGCCCCGGCTGCTCAACCTGCTCATCACGCCGGGCAAGGTCTATCCCCTGTACGGCCTGCAGTACCGGGCCCACCGGGCGATCCACCGCCTGACCAGCCGGAAATTCTTCAACTACCTCTTTGGTGACAGCTCCTACATCGTGAACTACCTGCGGTGGATCGGCTATGACCTGTCCCGGGTCGAGCAGACCGGATCCAACTTCGGGACAGAGGTGGGGCACGAGACCCCGTACCTGAGCTCGGTCGGCAGCGGGACGATGGTCGCCGACGGGCTGTCGATCATGAATGCCGAGTATTCGAGCACGTCCTTCCGCATGTCCCAGGTATCGATCGGGCCGCACAACTTCCTCGGGAACGCCATCGCCTACCCCCCCGGCGGCCGGACGGGCGACAACTGCCTGCTCGCGACCAAGGTGATGATCCCGCTCGACGGGAAGATCCGCGAAGGGGTTGGCCTGCTGGGCTCACCGTGCTTCGAGATCCCGCGCTCAGTCGAGCGGGACAGCCGCTTCGACCATCTGCGGACCGGGGACGAGCTGCACCGCCGCCTGGCCGCGAAGAACCGGTACAACATCGCGACCATGGGCGTCTTCCTGTTCGCCCGCTGGGTGCACGTCTTCCTGGTGGTGGCACTCGGCCTGGCCGCCTTCGACCTCTATGGTGCGTTCGCAGACGTGGCGACGGCCGGGTTCCTCGCGCTCAGCCTGCTGGCCAGCCCCGTCTACTTCGCGCTGACAGAACGCGTCATCGTCGCCTTCCACCCGGTGGAGCCGAAGTACTGCTCCATCTACGACCCCTACTTCTGGCGGCACGAACGCCTGTGGAAGGTGCCTGCGATGGACTTCCTCCATGCGTTCGACGGGACTCCGTTCAAGAACGTGATCTGGCGGATGTTCGGCGTCCGGATCGGTAAGAGGGTCTTCGACGACGGCTGCTATCTGACCGAACGCACGCTCGCCGCCATCGGGGACGACTGCACGCTCAACATCGGGACCAAGATCCAGTGCCACTCGCAGGAGGACGGGACCTTCAAGGCTGACCGGAGCGCGATCGGCGCCGGCTGCACTATGGGGGTCGGCGCGATGGTGCACTACGGCGTGACGGTGGGCGACGGCTCGGTGCTCGCCCCCGACTCCTTCGTCATGAAAGGCGAGGAAATCCCCCGGCGGGCACGGTGGGGCGGAAACCCGGCCAGGGAGATCTGAGATGACCACGACCGGCCCGCGTGCCGCGGTGCCCACGGCGCAGGACGGCCGGGACTACTGGCGCGCTGTGCTCGCCGCCGGCGGGCTCACCGCGATCCCGCGGTGGGCACCTGAGCCGGAGGCTGGCATCGCCGGGCACCAGACGGCGATCCCTGATGACCTCGTGGCGGCCCTGCGCAGGCTGGCGGACGAACTGGCGGTCCCGCTCAGCTCGGTGCTGCTGGCCGCGCACGCCAAGGTGCTGGCCGGGCTGTCCGGCGAGCAGGAGGTCGTGACCGGCTACGTCGCGGCCGGCCGGCCGCTGCCCTGCCGGCTGACGACCGGCGCCGCTTCCTGGCGGCTGGTGCTGGCGCAAGCCCATCGGGCGCAGTCGCTGCTGCTGGCGCACCAGGACTTCCCGGTCGGTGAGCTCCGCCGCGAGCTGGGTGTGCCCGGGCCCTTGTTCGAGACCGTGCTCGACCTGGCCGGCGGCGACGTCGCCGAGCCCGCGGGGGACACCGTCCTGGCGGTAGCCATCCGCGAGCGCGGCGGTTCCCTGCTGCTGCGGCTGCGGTACCGGACGGACGCGCTCGACTCCGGCAGCGCCGCCAGGATCGCCGGCTACCACCTCACCGCGCTCGCGCTGATCGCGGCGGACCCCGATGCCGAGCATGGGCGGCAGAGCCTGCTGTCCGCCGGCGAACTCCACTTCCAGCTCGACGGGCTCGCCGGGCCGCGCAGGGAACTGCCCGACCGGCGGTTCCACGAACTGTTCGAGGAGCGGGTGCGGGCACACCCGGACGCCGTCGCGGCCGTCCACGGCGACCGGCAGTGGACCTACGCCGAGCTCAATGCCCGCGCCAACCGGCTTGGCCGGGCCCTGCTGGCACGTGGCCTGCGCCGCGAAGGCGTGGTCGCGGTGGTGGCCGAACGCAACCTGGACTGGATGGCGGCCGTCATCGCGGTCTTCAAGGCCGGCGGGGTGTACCTGCCCATCGAGCCGCATTTCCCGGCCGACCGCATCGCGGCCACGCTCTCGCGCGCCGGCTGCGGGCTCGTGCTGACCGAACCCGGCAGCACCGCCACACTCGACACGGCCCTCGCCGCGCTGCCCGGTGTCCAGGCGCTCGTCATCGAAGCGGCCTACCGGGAGGACCACGCCGACGGTGATCTCGGCGTCGGCGTGGCGCCTGGCCAGCTCGCCTACATCTACTTCACCTCCGGCTCCACTGGTGAGCCCAAGGGCGCGATGTGCGAGCACCAGGGCATGCTCAACCACCTCTACGCCAAGATCGACGACCTGGAGATCGGCGACGGGCAGGTGGTCGCCCAGACCGCGCCGCAGTGCTTCGACATCTCGCTGTGGCAGCTGGTGTCCGCGCTCCTGGCCGGTGGGCGGACGCTGCTGGTCGAGCAGGAGACGATCCTGGACGTCGAGCGGTTCGTTGACACGATCGATCGCGGCCGGGCCGGCGTGCTTCAGGTGGTGCCGTCCTACCTGGAAGCCGTTCTGTCGTATCTGGAACGCCGCCCCCGCGACCTGCCGCACCTGCGGTACGTGTCGGTCACCGGTGAGGCGCTGAAAAAGGAGCTCACGCAGCGCTGGTTCGCGGCCCAGCCCGGGATCAAGCTGGTCAACGCGTACGGGCTGACCGAGACCTCGGACGACACCAACCACGAGATCATGGACCGGGTGCCTGGTCCGCAGGTCCCGCTCGGCCGCCCCATCAACAACGCGCACGTCTACGTCGTCGACGAGCACCTGTCACCGGTACCGCTCGGCGCGCCCGGTGAGATCGTCTTCTCCGGGGTCTGCGTCGGCCGCGGGTACGTCAACGACCCCGAGCGCACCCGGCAGGTCTTCATGGCCGATCCGCACCGCCCGGGCCAGCGGCTCTACCGGAGCGGCGACCACGGCCGCTGGCTGCCCGCCGGCAAGCTGGGCTTCCTCGGCCGCCGCGACACCCAGGTCAAGGTCAGCGGGTTCCGGATCGAGATCGGCGAGATCGAGAACACGCTGCTGCGGGTACCCGGTGTCCGCGACGGCGCCGTGGTGGTCGCCGGGCGGGCCGGCCAGAGCAGCCATCTGGTGGCCTTCTACTCCAGCCAGCGGCCACTGGCGGCCGGCGTCCTGCGGGACCGGCTGGCCCGGTCGCTGCCCGCCTACATGGTCCCGTCGTCCTTCCACTGGCAGCAGAGCCTGCCGCTGACCGCCAACAGCAAGGTCGACAGGAAGGCGCTGACGGCGCTCGCCACGGACCTCGATGGTGCCGAGGATGACTACCACGCACCGAGGACACCGACCGAACGGCGGCTGGCGGCGGCGTGGGCGAAAGTGCTCGGCGTCCCGCAGCACCAGATCGGCCGCCGGGACCACTTCTTCGACCGGGGCGGCACGTCGCTGTCGGCGGTGAAGCTGGCGATCACCCTGGATCGTGCCGTGTCCCTGAAGGACCTCATCGGTCACCCTGTCCTCGCCGATCTGGCCGGGCTGGTGGACGGCACCTCGCAGCGCCGCCCCGGGCTGCTCGAGCCGCTGGCCGAGCCGGAGGGGGCGCCGGCCGGAGCCCTGGTGTGCTTCCCTTACGCCGGCGGCAACGCGGTCAACTTCCAGTCGATGGCCAGCGAGCTGCGGGGCAGCGGGCTGGCGGTCTACGCCGTCGAGCTGCCCGGCCATGACCTGGCCGCCGCGCGTGAGCCGTTCGCGCCGCTGGCGGAGGTGGCCGAGCGGGCCGCCGCCGAGATCACCCGGCGTGGCCTGGCCCGGGTCCTGCTGTGGGGCCACTCCAGCGGCACCGCGTTCGCCGTCGAGACAGCCAGGAAGCTGCGCGAACGCGGGGCGGACGTGGTGCGCGTGTTCCTGGCCGCCCAGCTGCTCGGTGACGCGCCCGGCCGGCGCGCCAGCATCGCCGGGCTGGCCGGGCAGAGCAATGCCGAGATCGCCGCCGGGCTGGCTGCCGGCAGCAGCTCCGCGGGCCTGCGTGAGCTGGATGCGCAGCGCGCCGAGCATGTCGGCGCCGCTTACCGGCACGACTGCGTGTCCGCTCACCGTTACTTCGCCGACGCCCTGGACAGCCCGCCACCGGTGCGGCTGTCCGCACCGGTCACCGTGGTCGTCGCCGCCGACGACCCGGTCACCGCGGGGTACGCCGGCCGGCACCGCGGCTGGCAGCTCCTGGCCGAGCAGGTCGGCCTGTACGAGCTGGCCGGCGGCGGTCATTACTTCCTGCGCACCCGTCCCGCGCTGGCAGCGCGGGCGGTGATGCACGCCGCCGGGCTGCTGGCTTCTTCTTTAGCGGCGACTGAAAGGACACCGAGATGTCATCCTCATTCCCGGCCTCACTGCTCGAGGCGGACCTGCGGCCCGGCAAGCCTCCGGTGCTGCGGGCCGAGGTCACCGGTGACGCACCGGGCTGGGCGGCCGGGCACCGGGATGCGCTGCGCGCCGTCGTCGCCGAACACGGCTGCGTCCTGGTCCGCGGCCTCGGGCTGCGGGACGCGGCCGGGACCGGTGCCGTCTTCCAGCGGCTGGCCACCGGCCTGATGACCGAGCGGGAGGCGTTCGCGTCCCGGCGCACCTACCCCGGCGGGGTGTACTCCTCGTCGAAGTGGCCGCCGAACCAGCCGATGTGCATGCACCACGAACTGAGCTACGCGCTGGAGTTCCCCGGCCTGATGCTGTTCGCGTGCCTGTCCGCGCCCACCTCCGGCGGGGCGACCGGGGTGGCCGACTCCCCGGCCGTCCTCGGCGCGCTGCCCAGCGAGCTGACCGGGCGGTTCGAGCGGGAGGGCTGGCTGCTCACCCGCAACTACAACGAGGACATCGGGGCGTCCGTCGCTGAGGCATTCGGCACGCAGGACCGTGGCGCCGTCGAGAGCTACTGCCGTGCCAACGCGATCGAGTTCGAGTGGCAGCCCGACGGCGGGCTGCGGACCAGGCAGCAGCGCAGCGCCGTGGTGGGCCACCCGGGTACCGGCCAGCGCTGCTGGTTCAACCAGATCGCGTTCCTCAACGAGCGGACGCTGGACCCCGAGGTGCGCGAGTTCCTGGTGGACGTCTATGGCGCTGACGCGCTGCCGTTCAATACCCGTTTCGGCGGCGGCGACCCGGTCGGCGAGGATGTCGTGCAGCTGATCAACGAGGTCTACGACGCCCACACCGCACGCGAGCCATGGCAGGCCGGCGACCTGATGCTCGTGGACAACATCCGCACCGCGCACAGCAGGGAGCCCTTCGAAGGGCCGCGCGAGGTGCTCGTCGCGATGGCCGACCCGGTGCGCCTGGCCGACTGCGCACCGGCCATCGAGGTGAGCGCCGGATGACCACCGTGCCGCCGTTCGCTGTGATCTCCGGTGCGCAGGTCTCCCGCGCGCTGGCAGGCCGCGAGAAGCAGATCGTGGAGCTGGTCGAGGCCACCTACCGGCTGCACAGCGCCGGTGACTCGGTGAACCCGCCGTCCTACTTCCTGCGATTTCCCGACCGTCCCTCCGCCCGGATCATCGCGCTGCCCGCCTCGATCGGCGGTGAGTTCGGAGTGGACGGCCTGAAGTGGATTTCCAGCTTCCCGGAGAACGTCGCGGCCGGCATCCCGCGGGCCTCGGCCGTGCTGATCCTCAACGACCACGACACCGGCTACCCGTTCGCCTGCCTGGAGAGCTCGATCATCAGCGCCACCAGGACGGCTGCGCTGGCGGCCTCGGCGGCTGACTGGCTCAGCCGTAGCCGCGCGCGCCCGGCGCGGGCCGGGTTCGCCGGTGCGGGCCTGATCGCCCGTTACATCCATACCTTCCTGGCCGGCACCGGCTGGTCGTTCGCCGAGACCGGCGTGCACGACCTGTCGGCCAGCAGCGCGGCCGGCTTTCGCGGTTACCTGGAGCAGTCGGGCACCGCTGGCCAGATCACCGTGCACGACAGCGCCGAGGAGCTGATCCGCGCCAGCGACCTGGTGGTCTTCGCCACCACCGCCGGCCAGCCGTACGTCAGCGACCTGGCATGGTTCGGGCACCATCCGCTGGTACTGCACATATCGCTGCGCGACCTCGCGCCGCAGATCGTGCTCGCGTCGGCCAACATCGTCGACGATGTCGAGCACTGCCTGACGGCCGGCACCTCGCCGCATCTGGCCGAGCAGCTCACCGGAAACCGGGACTTCCTGGACGGCACGCTGGACGATGTGATGGCCGGGCGGGTGACGCTGCCGGCGGGCCGGCCGGTGGTGTTCTCGCCCTTCGGGCTCGGAGTGCTCGACCTGGCGGTCGGCAAGTACGTCTATGACGAGGTTGCCCGCTCCGGCCAGCTGCACGTCATCAGCGACTTCTTCCACGAGCTGCACCGCTACGGATAAGCGGCCGGGCGCGCTGGCCCTGCGATGCGCGGTGGTGGCAGGCAGCGGTCCGCTCGGCCAGCTGGGTCAGCACCATGACGGTGAAGCCCATGAAGAAGACCACTTCCATCACGCCGCCCAGCCGGTTCACCAGGTAGGCCAGGCCCAGCAGCGGGTAGGCGACGACCGCGCCAGTGATCAAGGCCCGGTAGACCCTGGCGCTGCCCGTCCGGGCGCCCCGTGTCCGCTGGAACGCGAACACCAGCGCCACCGTGATAGCGGCGAACTCGCAGATGCCCGCCGCGGCGTGCACATACTGCTGGAGGGGAAGCTGGAGACTCAGCTCCCTGTCCCGGCAGGCCACGCTGACCTGGTCAGCGCACGTCTCCGGAAGGAGCCCGCCGAGCGCACCGGCCGCGGCGAAGACCAGCATGGCCAGCCATTCCCGCTGGGCGCCCCGGATGCTCGCGGCCCCCACCGCCAGGAAGGCGGCCAGCAGCAGCAGCCCGGAGATGACATCGGCATGCTGCATCGCGGTGGCGAACGGCCGCCCGCTCACCTCCAGGTTGCTGAAGAGCTCGTTGGGTGAGCGCCAGAGCCCGGGCCGCAACGGCACCAGCACCCACCAGTTGTACACGAGCAAGCCGGCGGTCCCGGCGGCCCACGCAACCCCCGGACGCGTCAGCACATGATGCGATGCCAGCCACCCGCTGCCCGCCGTGGCCGCTGGCTGAACTCCCGCCATGCCCGGTCCCTCCGGTCACCAGCACGTGCCCGCTCCGGCCTTCCCCCACCATTATCGGCGGGCCCGGAGCGGCCACCCAGTGCCAATGGTCATCACAGCGACCGTCCTAAGCCCCGCTTCCGGTATGGAGCACACCCTCCCAGAGGACAGGAAGGGAGGCTACGGTCAAGAATCAGCCTGTGGCCGGGAGCACATCATGGATCAGCCAGGCGGCGCCGGCGGCCTCGACCCGCGTACACCCGTCCTGGCCGGCGTCGGGCAGGCCTCTGAGCGTCTGGGCCAGCCCGGCTACCAGTGCCGCTGCGCGGTCGACCTGGCCGCCGACGCCGCACGGGCAGCCCTGGCCGACACCGGCGCCGACCCGGCATCGGTCGCCGCCGCGATCGACACCATCGCCGGCGTGCGCCAGTTCGAGATCTCCCACCCGATGGCCCGGTCCCCGCTGGGCCGCTCCGACAACTACCCCCGGTCGGTCGCCGGCCGCATCGGGGCCGGCCCAGCCCGCGCGATCCTGGAGGTCAGTGGCGGCCAGGCCCCGCAGCACCTGGTCAGCGAACTCGCCGCCACCATCGCCGCCGGCGGCAGCGAGGTGGCACTGATCGCCGGCGCCGAGGCGATCTCCACCGCCAGCTACTACGCTACGGCGACCGGCCGCCCCGACTTCACCGAGCACGCCGAGGGAAGCCTGGAAGACCGCGGCTACGGGCTGGATGGCATGGTCTCGATGCACCAGGCCGCGCACGGCCTCACCGACGCCCCGAGCCAGTACGCGCTGGCCGAGAATGCCCGGCGGGCACGGCTCAAGCTGACCCGCGAGCAGTACGCCGCGGCCATGGGCACGCTGTTCGCGCCGTTCACCCGGGTCGCCGCCGCCAACCCGCACGCGGCCGCCCCCACCGTCCGCAGCGCGGCCGAGCTGATCACCCCCACCGGGCCGAACCGGCTGATCGCCGACCCCTACACCCGCTACCTCGTCGCTCGCGAGAAGGTCAACCAGGGCGCCGCCGTGCTGCTGACCTCGGTCGCCGCCGCCCAGCGGCTCGGCATCGGCCCGGGCCGGTGGGTGTTCCTGCACGGCCACGCCGACCTGCGGGAACGGGAATTCCTCGAGCGCGCCGACCTGTCCGCCAGCCCGGCCGCGGTGATGGCCGCCCGGCTCGCCCTGGAGATGGCTGGCATCGGCCCCGGTGATCTGGCCACCATCGACCTGTACAGCTGCTTCCCCGTGCCGGTGTTCAACATCTGCGACGGCCTGGGCCTGTCACCGAACGACCCGCGCGGGCTCACCGTCACCGGCGGGCTGCCGTTCTTCGGCGGCGCCGGCAACAACTACTCGATGCACGCTATCGCCGAGACCGTCACCCGCGCCCGCGCCAACCCCGGCAGCTACGGGTTTGTCGGCGCCAATGGCGGCATCATGAGCAAGTACTCGGCTGGCGTGTACTCCACCGCTCCGGCGCCCTGGCGCCCGGACACCAGCAGCGCACTCCAGGCCCGGATCGACAGCTGGCCAGCCCCAGCCCAGGCACAGCAGGCCGACGGCTGGGCCACCATCGAGACCTGCACCATCAAGCACCGCCGTGACGGCTCCCGCACAGGCTTCGTCATCGGCCGCCTCGACCGCGATGGGCGCCGCCTCGTCGCCCGCACCGACGACGGCGACACCGCCATCCTCGGCCTGCTCGCCGTGGGCGAGCCGATCGGGGAGCGGGTATGGGTCCGCTACTCCGGTTCCGGCAACCGGGTCACCGTCACCAGCACCTAGCTGGACAGGCTGAGGGCGTATCCGTCCTGGATGAGAGCCTGGTGACTCCTGTTACATGCCGAACCGCGCGCGTCGCACGGCTTGGACCGCCGCAGCAGGCCCGCTCACCTCGACATGTGCCGCGCCCTGCCGGCCGAAGAGGTAGAGCAGCAGCTCGCCTGGAGGTCCGGCGATGCGGGCAGTAGGTTCCCCCCGCCGTGCCCGGACGGTCTTAGCGGTCCCCGCCCACTGAAGCTCAAGACCCGCGCCGCGCAGTCGCCGCGCGAGGAACCAGCGCGCGCGACTGACGTTGCGCCAAAGGGCCTCGTCCATTGCATGCTCGCTCGTTCGAGGACCACGACCGTTGGCTCTGCGTACGTCCTCGTGGTGGACGAAGAACTCATTGAGGCTCGGGAGCCGGCGCACCCATCCGATGCGGAAGAAGCCTGGCGGCGGTCCCGATCGGATCGTCGCAATGAGCCATGTGAAGTCCCTCAGCGCGAGCGTTCTTCTTCGTCGTTCAGCCAAGCGGCCCCACGCACCGGGCAGGACAAGTCCGGGGCCAGCGAGGTAGTCGCGCTCGCGCAGGACGAGGTGCGCGGCGAGATCGCGGGTCGTCCACGGCGCGAGGAGAGTCGGTGCCTCGGGACCGAGTTCGTCGAACAGGTCGCTGAGCTGTGCTCGCTCGACGGCGTCGAAGAGCGGATCGGCCATATCGCCGGAGTGTAGCGAGGCCGGCGCCGGGCTTCGAGGCTCCCTGAGGACGGGGGTGGCCTGGGATGTCAGGTGGATCGTCATGTTCAACCGGGCACACCCCTCCTTGCTGGATTAGGGCCACCTGGCCGATGGGGGAGTGAGGTCTACCTGCCCAAGGGGTACCTGGTCCTGTACAACAAGGGCAAGATCGAGCTGATCAGCCACGTGTCCGCCGGCGCGGCCGGTGCCGCGTGACCGGCGGGCTGCGGCCGACTGCTGGCGTGCACCCGGCTGGCTCTTGACACGCCTCAGCCCACCCCACATATTGCTTGATCTATACGGTTTCTTAACTTTTGGCGGGGGAACTAGGCATGCTGGCCTTCCGATACCTCGTGGTTGCGCTGGCCGCCGGGATCATGGTCATGGGTGGCGTGCTGCTGCCCGGGATGCACGCCGACGTCCTGCCCGAGACCTCGCCCCCGGTCGTCGAGATCCAGACGAACGCGCCGGGACTGTCGGCCCCCGAGGTTGAGTCCCTGGTCACCGTGCCGCTGGAGAAGAACCTGCTCGAAGGCGTCCTGGGCGTGACCGATGTGACGTCCGACTCCATCCCCGGCCTGTCCCAGATCGACCTGCACTTCGCCGCCGGCACCAGCCTCTACCAGGCCCGCCAGCTCGTCCAGGAGCGGCTCACCGGGGCCTTCGTGCTGCCGAACGTCTCCGCGCCGCCGGTGATGCGCCAGCCCGTCTCCTCGACGGGCAACGTCATGATCGTCGGGCTGACCTCGCGCACGCTCAGCCAGGTCGACCTCTCGGTGCTGGCTCGCTGGACCATCGTGCCCCGCCTGCTCGGTGTGGCGGGGGTGGCCGAGGTGGCCACCTTCGGGCCGCGCTGGTCGTCCTGCAGGCCGGCAACCTGAACCGCAAGATCACGGTCACCAGCGCGGCCGTCCAGTATGTGCAGCGCAACGGTGCGAGCAACGCCGGCCTGATCGCCGGGGACGTGCTGACCGCACGCCAGCTGCTCGCGGCGATGCTGCTCCCGTCCGGCTGCGACGCGGCCTATCTGCTCGCGACGAGCTACGGCCCCGGCCGGGGCGCGTTCGTCGCGAAGATGAACGCGGCGGCGAAGAAGATCGGCTTGCGGTCCACTCATTTCGCGCACTTCGACGGCCTGCCGATCCCGACCGGGTCCGCGACCTACTCCACCCCGGCCGACCTGGTCAAGCTCGGCGAGCAGGCCATGAGCAACTCAGTGTTGCGCAGCATCGTCGCCCTGCACAGCTATGCCGTGGCGGCGACGGCCCAGCACCATCACTACGTGTGGGTCACCACCGACGGCCTGATCGGGACCTACCGTGGCGCCATCGGCATCAAGACCGGCAACACCAAGGCCGCGGGATTCTGCCTGCTGTTCGAGGCACGCCGCGGCAAGCGCGCCCTGATCGGCGTGGTCCTGCACGTCAACCCCATCAGCAGTTACGCCGAGCTTTTCGCCACCAGCAGGCAGGTGCTGAACTGGGGCTTCAGCCACATGTAGGTGGCTGCCATCGCCCCATTTTCGGCCATGTGCCTGGCCGCCCCGTGGCCCCGGTGTTTGCGCTCACGTGCAGATGGCGAAAAACAGTGCTGGGAGCGGGGGGACCAATGGAACTGGCAATAGAACGTGTGGCGTGGCCTGTTGTCAGGGCAGCAGCCGCCCTGACTGTCGTCTGTGCCGCCGGATGCGGTGTCGTCCATCCAGCCACCGGGGAATCCGGCCTGGAAAGGCAGATCAGCGTGGGGGAGCGGGTCAGCGCCGCCATCCGGGCGCAGGCGTCCCAGCCGCCGTCCGGGCCGTCATCGGCACGTGACCGGCACACCGCGCTGGGCCGGCAGGTCACCGCGATCGGCGATTCGGTGATGGCGGCGGGTGCCATGACGCTCGACTCCGTGCTGCCGGGGATCTACATCGACGCCATGCCCAGCCGGGAGATGCCGGCCGGAATCGCTGTCGTGCGCCGTCTCGCCCGCGCCGGCCGGCTGCGCCCGGTCGTGGTGGTGGGCCTTGGCACCAACTACATCGTCACCACCAGCGAGCTGAACACGCTGGTGCGGGTGATCGGGCCGCAGCGCAAGCTGGTGCTCATCAACACCTACGAGCCCGATCAGTGGAGCCAGGAGGTCAACGTCACGATCGGGGCCTTCGTCCGCCAGCACCCCACCGTCGTGCTCGCGGACTGGTACGACACGATCAGGCACCGGACGTACCTGCTCTGGCCGGACGAGACCCATCCCCAGCTGCCGGGGACCAGGGTCTACGCGCACATGGTGTACCGGGCGGTCCAGGCCACGCGGGAGATCCCCAGCGTCCGGCCGCCGCTGGCCACCCAGAGCCACACCGGGGGACTCGCCTCGTTCAGCTAAACGGCCTGCGCCAGCGCGTGCAGTGCGGCCGGGAAGATCCCGGCGGGCGGGGTGACCAGCCCGGCGCCGACCTGGCCGGTGCCGGCCACCTTGCCCGCCATGCCGGTGTTGATCTGCGGCAGGATGCCGGTGCGCACCACCAGGGTGGTGTCGATCCCGGCCGGGGTGCCGCGGAAACCGAGGGCGGGCACCTGGAACAGCGGGTGCTCGGCCAGCGTGATCTCGTACATGCGCCGGGTGGTGGCCAGCGCGTCGGCGACCGTGCCGCCGACGAACCGCACGATGGCCGGGGCGGCAGCCATGGCGAAACCGCCCAGGCCCGCCGTTTCCGTGATCGCCGAGTCCCCGATGTCGGGATTGGCGTCGGCAGGGCCGTAGTCCCCCAGGTACAGGCCGTCTGGCGTCAGCGCCGGGGCCGTGAACCACGCATCGCCCGTTCCCGAGACCTGGATGCCGAAGTCGGTGCCGTTCCTGGCCATCGCCACCACCATCGACGAGCCCGGGATGCCGCGGGCGGCGTCGAGCGCGAGCTTGCACGCTGGCATCGCGAGGTTCAGGAAGAAATGGTCGTTGCCGCCGATGAACGCCGCCGCCCGGGCCACCTCGGCCGGCCCGGCCCCGGACCCGACCATCGACGGCAGCAGGTCGCGCAGCAGCATCAGGGTGCCGGTCCGGTTGCGGTTGTGAGCCTCGTCGCCCATCTGCACCATCTGCGCCAGGATCGCGGTGACGTCCACCGGCCCGTGACGGCGCACCGCCGCCTGCAGCAGCGGCCCGAGCACCGACGACATCCAGTGCAGCCGGCCGATCACGTCGGGGGAGTAGGCGCCGTAGCGCAGCACCTTGCCGAGGCCTTCGTTGAGTGAGCAGTACGACCGCTGCCCGGTCGCGGGATCCTCGAGCACGAAGACCCACATGGACGGCGAGACCACGCCGGCCATCGGGCCCACCGCGCGGCGGGCGTGGCAGGGCTCCAGCGTGATCCCGCCGCGGCTGGCCAGGTCCGCGGCCGCATCCGGATCTGCCGCCAGCCCCTCGAACACCGCGGCTCCCATGAGCGCGCCCCGCAGCGGGCCGGAGGCCCGGTCCCAGCCGATCGGCGGGCCGGCGTGAAGGAAGTCACCGGGCCGCAGCCCGAGCGCGTCCCCGGCGGGCAGGACATCCACCAGGTGAGCCCGGACCGCGAGCATCCGCTCCACGGCCAGGGCGTTGGCCCCGGTGCGGCGCGGGTCGGCCAGGACCGGGACCAGGTCCTCCTCGACGCCGGCCATGGGTGGTGCCCAGTCGACCCGGGTCACCCGCGCGGCCTGCCGCTGCGCGGCGTCGGCGAGCAGGCTGATGCCGGCCGCGATCACATGCGGCTCACGGCGCAGCAGGCCGGTCATGGGCTGCCCGCGCTCGCCGCGCACGCGAACCGGGTGGCCTCCGCGTTGGAGGCGAACACATGCGCCCCGGCCGCCTGCAGTACCTGGGCCTGCCGGGGAAGATCCTGCGGGTCGCGGGCGGCCCCGATCAGGGACACCGCCACCGTCAGCCCGCCGCGCGCCCGTGCCGCCGCGATCGCGGGGCCCAGCTCGGCCGCCGGGTCGGGATGCGCGCCGTGGCCGAGCACCACGTCGAGGAGGATCACCGAGGTGGCCGGGTCGGCCGCCTCGGCGGCGAGGCGCTCCAGGCGCAGTGACTGGTCGATCATCGGGTGCGCCCGGCCGGCGGTGAGCTCGTCGTCACCGAAGTCGATCATCGTATGCCCCTGCGATGGGGCATGCGGGTGCAGGCGCCACTGCGGCCGCAGCGGGATGTTCGAGCGGATCGCGCCCAGCCGCTCGCTGGCGATGACCATCGCCTCGTCGCAGAGCGTGCCGCCGGCGAACAGGCCCCGCAGCGCTCCGGTCCGCTGAGCACGGGCCTGCTGAGCACGGGCCCCCTGAGCACGGGCCCGGGGTGCGCCGCTGGCGCCCGGCCACCGCGGCCAGGCCGGCACCTGCGTGCCCATCGCGCCGAGCGCGGCCTCGGTGGCGGCGGTCAGATCCGGCTCTCCCGGGGCGACGAACGCGAAGTGAACCGGCGTGGCCAGCGCCGCCGCGTAGCCGCGCAGGCCGGCGGCGACCTCGGGGGCGGGTGGCTTGGACACGACGATGATGAGCCGGGTCGCCGGATCGTCGTCCAGGGCGGCGAGGGCGGCGCGGGCCGACCGGCCGCCGACCGCCGCGGACAGGTCACGCCCGCCGACGCCCAGGGCCGCACTCACCCCCGCCCCGGCCGCGTCGAGCAGGCACAGCACCTGCTGTGCGCCCGTGCCCGAGGCGGCAACCAGCCCGGCCGGCCCGGGGGAGAGGGTGTGCGCGAAGCCCAGCCCGACACCGCCGACGATGGCTGTGCCACAGTCGGGGCCCATCACCAGCAGGCCCCGCTGCGCCGCGATGTCCTTGAGCCTGACCTCCTGCTCCACCGGCATGTTGTCGGAGAAGATCATGACGTCACAGCCGGCGTCGAGAGCGTCCATCGCCTCGGCGAACGCATACCTTCCCGGCACCGAGACCAGCACCAGCCCGGGCCCGGCCGCCCTGGCCGCCGCCGCGGTCGTGCGCGGTGGCTGCGCCACGGCGGAGCTGTCACCGGTGACCGGCCGGGCGGTCAGCGCGGCGTCGACGGCCGCGAGCGCGGCCGTCAGGCCGGTCTCGTCACCGGCACGCACCGCGATGAGAAGGTCATTGGGGCCAGCCAGCGGGGGCGGCTGGAAGCCCAGCCCTGCGAGCAGGCTGAGGTTCAGCTCGGTGGCCATGGCGACCAGCGCCGCCTCGACCCCGTCCGATTTCCGCGCGTCCGCGCTGACCTGCATCAGGGTCACCGAGTCTGCGTAGGCGCCCGGCCGTGCCTCGACGTGTTCCGCGCTCACGCCGCCCTCCCGGCTCTGCTGGCCGTGCCCGTCCAGGGTTAGTATCGCCCTTTCTCGATCACCGGCACCGCCGCGGGTACGCTCGCAGTCATCCCGGCCACCACGACGCCCGGGGGTCCGGCCCCCGGGGTGACGAGCCGCTGGCAGCAGGATGTGCCGGTGAGGGGGGACGTTGAAGCCACCGCCGCTGCGCTACTCCCGCCCCACGTCCCTGGCCGAGGCGCTGGCGGTCCTCGCCTCGCTCGGGCCGGGCGGGAAGGTGCTCGCCGGTGGCCAGTCGCTGCTGCCGCTGCTGTCCATGCGCCTTGCCGCCCCGGACCACCTGGTGGACATCAACCGCCTGGCCGATCTCGCCTACGTCCGGGTGGACGGCGGCCAGGTGCGGGTGGGGGCGCTGGCCCGGCACGCACAGGTGCTCGCGGACCTCCCGGCGCGCACCGCCCAGCCGCTGCTGGCGAAGGCGCTGCGCTTCGTCGCCCACGCGGCCATCCGCAACCGGGGCACCACGGTGGGCAGCATCGTGCACGCCGACCCGGCGGGGGAGATGCCCGCGGTGCTGGCGCTGCTGGCGGGGACGGTCCGGGTGGCCAGCCAGGGCGGGGAACGGGTGGTTCCCGCCAGCGAGTTCTTCCTCGGGCCGCTGGAACCGGCGGTGCGGACCGCCGAGCTGGCCACCGAGATCTGCTTCCCCGTGCTGCCACGGGCGGCGGGCACAGGCTTCGCCGAGGTGAGCAGGCGGCAAGGCGACTACGCGGTGTGCGGGGTGGCCGCCATGGTCCAGCTCGGTGATGACGGCCGGATCGCCGCGGCGCGGGCGGCGTACCTGTCGGTCGGGCCAAGCCCGCTCGTCATCGACCTGACCGAGGCGGTCACCGCCGCCCCGGCCGGCGGGCCCGGCTTCGCCGCCGCCGCCGAGCTGGCACGCCAGCACGTGGACCCCGAACCCGACATCCACGCCACCGCGGCCTACCGGCGGCATCTGGCTGGGGTGCTCACCGAGAGGGCGCTGGCCGAAGCTGCCGGCGAGGCCCGGGAACCGGGAACCCCATGAGCGGCGGTGAGGAGCTGCACGAGGTGCGGCTGACCGTCAACGGCGCTGCCTACCAGGTCCGGGTGCCGGCCCGGCGGCTGCTGTCTGACTGCATCCGCCACGACCTCGGGCTGACCGGGACGCACGTGGGGTGTGAGCACGGCGTCTGCGGCGCCTGCACCATCCTGCTCGACGGTGACCCGGTCCGCTCGTGCCTGATGCTCGCGGTCAGCGCGGACGGCGCGCAGATCACCACCGTCGAGGGGCTCGCCGAGCCGGACGGGACGCTGTCACCGGTGCAGCAGGCCTTCGCCGACTGCCATGGCCTGCAGTGCGGGTTCTGCACCCCGGGCTTCCTGACCACCATCACCGCCGGGCTGCGCGCCACCCCCGACCCGGGCGAGCAGCAGGCCAGGGAGATGGTCGGGGGCAACCTGTGCCGGTGCACCGGGTATCACAACATCGTGGCTTCCGTGCTCCGGGCGGCGCAGATCCAGCGCGAGCGGGCGGCCAGGCGGCCATGACGTCGTTCTTCGGTGCCAGCGTCCAGCGGGTCGAGGATGACCGGCTGCTCCGCGGCCTCGGCGCCTACCTGGACGACCTGGGGGATGACGCGCTCGCGGCGGCGTTCGTGCGCAGCCCGCATGCGCACGCGCGGATCACCGACATCGACGTCAGCGGCGCGCTCGACGTGGACGGGCTGGTGGCGATCTACACCTTCGAGGATCTGCCGGGGCGGCTCGCCGAGCCGCTGCCACTGCTGATCCCGCACCCGTCGCTCACCCACGGCCGGACCCCGTACCCGCTGGCCGCCGGTGAGGTGAACCATGTCGGCGAGCCGGTCGTGATGGTGGTCGCCCGCGACCGCTACCTGGCCGAGGACGCGGCCGGCCAGATCGAGGTCAGCTACCAGCCGCTGCCCGCCGTCGTGGGCCTGGCCGCGGCCCGCGCGGCGCAGCACCTGGTGCACGATGATGTCCCCGGCAACCTGGCGGGCAACGCCGTCCAGGAGAACGGCGACGCCCGGGCGGCGATCAGCGCCGCGCCGCACGTGCTCGAGCTCGACTTCGAGATCGAGCGTTCGGCGTCCACGCCGCTGGAGGGCCGGGGAGTGCTGGCCAGGTGGGACGGCCAGGCGCAGCGGATGCGGATCTGGACCTCCACCCAGACCTCCACCGGCGTGCGGGCAGCGGTGGCGGCCAAGCTGGGGCTGGCGCTGGCCGACGTGGACGTGATCACCCCCGACGTCGGCGGCGGTTTCGGGGTCAAGATCGTTCACCCGTGGCCGGAGGAGGTGCTCGTGCCGTGGGCGGCGCGGCTGCTCGGGCAGCCCGTCAAGTTCACCGAGGACCGGCGGGAGCATTTCATCGCCAGCGCGCACGAGCGCGCGCAGCAGCATCACGTCCGGGTGGGATTCGACGACGGGGGCCGGATCCTCGGTCTCGACGTCCGCTTCTGGCACGACAACGGCGCCTACATCCCGTACGGGCTGATCGTGCCGATCGTCACCTCGACCCAGCTGCTCGGCCCGTACAAGCCGGGTGCGTACCGGGTCGAGTTCGACTCGCTGTACACCAACACCGTGATCGTCACCCCCTACCGGGGAGCGGGTCGGCCGCAGGGCGCCTTCGTCATGGAACGGACCATGGACGCGATCGCGGCGGCGCTGCGGCTCGACCGGGCGGTGGTCCGCGAGCGCAACTTCATCCAGCCCGGTGAGATGCCCTACGACCAGGGGCTGATCTTCCAGGACGGGCGGCCGCTCATCTACGACTCCGGCGACTACCCGGCGCTGCTCGCCAAGCTCAAGGAGCTGATCGGCTGGGACCAGTTCGCCGCGTACCAGCAGGCCGCCCGGGCGCAGGGCCGGCGGGTCGGGATCGGGCTGGGGTGCTACGTCGAGGGCACCGGGGTCGGCCCATACGAGGGCGGCCACGTCGTGGTGGAGACCTCGGGCAAGGTCAAGGTGGCCACCGGCCTGACCACCCAGGGGCAGGGGCATCAGACGGTGTTCGCCCAGCTGGTCGCCGACGAGCTGGGAGTGCCCCTCGCCGATGTCCAGATCGTGACCGGGGACACCCGCCGGTTCGGGTACGCGGTCGGCACGTTCGCCTCCCGGGCCGCGGTCATGAGCGGCTCCGCGATCGCGCTGGCCGCCAGGAAAGCCCGGGCGAAGGCGCTGCGGGTAGCGGCGGAGGCGATGGAGGTCTCGGCCGACGACCTGGAGATCGTCGATGGGATCGTCCAGGTCAAAGGGGATCCGGCGAGCGGGATCGCGCTCGGCACGGTGGCGGTGCTGTCCAACCCGCTGCGCTATGCCTTCGACGACGCCGCGCAGGCCGCCACCCAGTTCGCGGGCGGCGACGCCAGCAGACCCCCGGTGGCCGAGGGGGAGGAGCCGGGTATCGAGGGACGTGCGTTCTTCTCCCCGGCCCGCTCCACGTTCGCCAGCGGGATGCACGCCGCGATCGTGGAGACCGATCCGGACACCGCCGAGGTGACGATCCTGCGGTACTGCGTGGTGCACGACTGCGGCCGCCTCATCAACCCGCGGATCGTCGAGGGCCAGATCCACGGCGGGGTCGCCCAGGGGGTGGCCGGGGCACTGTATGAGCGGATGGCCTACGACGACGCCGGGCAGCTCCAGAACGCGTCCTTCATGGACTTCCTCATGCCGTATGTGAGCGAGGTGCCGGCCCGGATCGAGATCGGCCACCAGCAGACCCCCTCGCCGCTGAACCCGCTCGGGATCAAGGGGGCCGGCGAGGCCGGGGTCATCCCGGGGGCCGCGGTCCTCGCCGCCGCGATCGAGGACGCCGAGGGCTTCCCGGTCACCTCCATGCCCATGTCGCCGTCGGACCTGTTCGAGCTCCGCCGCACCCACAAGGACACGCCATGAAGATCACCGGCGGCGCCACCCTGCACGCCCCCGTCGGCACCGTCTGGACCGCACTCAACGACCCCGCCATCCTGGTGCGGGCCATCCCCGGCTGTGAGCGCCTGACAGCGACAGCGCCGGATACCTACCAGCTCACGGTCACCGCCGGCGTCGGCACCATCACCGGCACCTACACCGGCGAAATCGCGCTGACCCCGCAGCAGCCGCCCAGCGCCTTCCTGCTGACCGCCACCGGCTCCGGCGGCCCCGGCACCGTCAGCACCAGCGTCCAGGTCCGGCTAGCCGACGACGGCAACGGCGCCACCCAGCTCACCTACGACGCCGACGCCACCGTCGGCGGCGTGATCGCCGGTGTAGGCCAGCGCATGCTCACCAGCGTCGCGAGGCGCCAAGCCACCCAGTTCTTCACCGCCATCGACGAGCTGCTCCTGACAAGAGCAGCCCCCGCGCAGCCCGCAGCACCGCCAGAGGGCGTGCGCCCAGGCGGAGCCGCGGGCGTCTCGTCCCCCACGGCCGCGGCTCCGCCAGGCGCCTCGGGCACAACCTGGGAACGCCCCACGGCGGACCGCCAGCCCGCGGGCCGCCTGGGCGCACGCCCACCCACGGGAAGCTTCCTCACAGGCGTAGCGGCAGGCGCCGCCATAGCCCTGGCCGGCGTGATAGTAGGCGGCCTCATCGCCAGGAGGAAGCGCTGACCCGCCTGAGGATCGGCATCGACACCGGCGGCACGTTCACCGATGTCGTCGCCCTGGACGAGAGCACCGGCCAGCTGACCGTCACGAAGACCCCGTCGACTCCCGCGGACCCGGCGCAAGGCTTCCTGGCCGGCCTGCGCAAGATCCTGGACCTGCTCGGCGCCGACGCCGCCGACGTCGCGTCGGTCAGCCACGGCACCACGATCGCCACCAACCAGCTGCTGGAAGGCGACGCCGGCCGGCTCGGGTTCATCACCAGCGAGGGGTTCCAGTTCCTGCTGGAGATCGCCCGCCAGTCGGTCCCGGACGGCTACGGCAACTCCTACTTCTGGGTCAAACCGGACCGGATCGTGCCGCCCGACCTGGTCAAGACCGTCGGCGGGCGGCTGGACCACACCGGCGCGCAGCTGCGCCCGTTCGACGAGGCGGAGGCCACGGCCGTCGCCCGCTGGTTCCGTGACCGCGGCGTCGGCACGCTCGGCGTGTGCTTCCTGCACTCATACGCCAATCCTGAGCACGAGGAGCAGATGGCGCGGGTGCTCGCCGCCGAGCACCCGGCGGCGGTGGTGTCGCTGTCGTCCCGGGTGCTGCCCGAGTACCGGGAGTACGAGCGGGCGATGACCACGCTGGTCGACGCGGCCGTCAAGCCCCGGGTGTCGCGGTACCTGGCCTCGATCGCGCAGCGGCTGGCGGAGATGGCCGGCCACGGCGGCCTGCCGCTGCACGTGATGACCTCCAGCGGCGGCGTGGCCACCGCGGAGCAGGTGATCAGCCAGCCGATCAGCACGGTGCTGAGCGGGCCGGCCGCCGGGGCCGTCGGCGCGGCGATGATCGCCCACCACGCGGGCGTCAGCCAGGTGCTCACCTGCGACGGCGGCGGCACGTCCACCGACGTGGCGGTGGTGGTGGGCGGCGAGCCCGCGCTGACCACCGAGGGGTCGGTCGGGGCCTACCCGGCCAAGATCCCGATGGTCGACCTGGTGACGGTGGGCGCCGGCGGCGGGTCCGTGGCGTGGGTGTCACCCGAGGGTGCGCTCAAGGTCGGGCCGCGGTCGGCGGGCGCCGACCCCGGGCCGCTGTGCTACGCCCGAGGCGGCAGCGAGGTCACCGTCACCGACGCGCACCTGGTACTCGGCCGCATCCCGCCGCGCCTGCTCGGCGGCGAGGTCCCGCTGGACACCGAGGCGGCGCGGGCGGGGCTGGCCTTGCTGGCGGCGAAGCTGGGGCTGCCGGTGCCGGACTGCGCCGCCGGCATCCTGGAGGTCTCCGCCTGGAACCAGGCCAACGCCGTGCGCCAGATCACCGTGAAACGCGGGCTCGACGTGCGTGACTTCACGCTGGTCACGTTCGGCGGCTCCGGCTCGCTGCTGGTCTGCCCCCTGATCGGGATCCTCGGGCTGCGCGGCGCGCTGGTGCCGCCGAATCCGGGCAACGTGTCGGCGTTCGGGCTGCTCACCGTGGACGTCCGATGCGACTGCGTGCGCACCGCCGTGGCCAGGCATGACGAGCTCGACCACGGTGCCGTGGAAGCGATCTTCGCTGGGCTGGCCGCCCAGGCGGGCCACACCCTGGCCGCCCAGGGCTTCGCGGCCGGCCAGCACCGCCTCCTTCGTTCTGCGGATATGCGGTATTTCGGGCAGGCCTTCGAGGTCCGGGTGCCGGTGCCTGCTGGCCGGTTCAGCCCGGCGCTGGCTGCCGCCACCGCCGGCGCGTTCCATGACGCGCACCGCGCGCTGTACGGCTACGACTTCCGCGCCGATCCCCGCCAGCGGGTCGAATGGGTGAACCTGCGGGTCACCGGGATCGGGCCGCTCCAGCGGCCGGAACTGGCCGAGCTCGCGCCCGCCGCCGGCGGCCCGGAGCGGGCACGGACGGGCAGCCGCCAGGTCCGGTTCGGCCGCGCAACCGCCAGCGTGCCCGCCGCCGTCTACTGGCGGCCCCGGCTCGCCGCCGGGGACGTGGTGGCCGGGCCCGCGGTCATCGAGGAGTACGGCGCGACCGTGCCGGTGCATCCGGGGTTCACCGCGCGCGCCGACCGGTTCGGCAACCTGCTCATCACCTCGGCCGAGGCGGCCGAAGTGACCAAGGAGACCGAGGAGACCGAGGAGACCGAGGCGGCCGACGTGGCGGAGGCGGCCGCGTGACCGGCGCGACCCTCACCGGCCAGGCCGGGCCGGTGGACCCGGTGCTGCTGGAGATCGTCGCCGGCAGCCTCGCCTCGATCGAGAAGGAGGTCGAGACCGCGATCGCCAGGACGTCGCGGTCCCCGATGATCCGGGACGCGCATGACTTCCGGGCCGGCATCCACGACCGGCTGCTGCGCAAGCTGACCGGGCGTTCCTACAGTGCGCTGGTCCACCCGGTGGCGCGGGACTTCCCGCTGGCGACGATGCGCCCCGGCGACGTGTTCTTCCACAACGACGTCTACCTGTCCGAGGGCGGCATCGGCCACCTGCCGGACCTGTGCGTCACCGTGCCGGTCTTCCACGACAACGACGGGCAGCCCGAGGTCGTCGCCTTCGTGCAGGCTTTCGGCCACCACGACGACATCGGCGGCGCGGTTCCCGGCTCCATGCCGAGCCATGCCACCAGCGTCTTCGAGGAGGGCCTGATGGTGCCGCCGATCAGGCTGTGGGACGCTGGCGTGCCCAACCGGGCCGCGCTCACCATCATGACCCGCAACTCGCGGATGCCCGACTCGCTCGCCGCCGACCTGGACGCCGAGTGCGCCGCCTGCCTGCTGGGTGCCCGGCGGCTGGCGGGGCTGTTCGGCCGTTACGGCCGCGCGGCGGTGGAGGCCTGCTTCGACGAGATCGTCGCCAGCACCACGCGCACCTACCGGCGGGAGATCCTGGCGAAGGTCCCGCCCGGGACCTGGACGTGGGAGGACTACGCCGAGCACGACGGGGTGGACCCGCCGCGGCTGCACACCCAGCGGATCACCCTGACCAGGACGGCCGACGACGATCCGGGCGGGCCGCGGCTGATCCTGGACTTCGCCGGCACGGCGCCGCAGGCCAAGGGCCCGATCAACCACTGCGCCGACTACGCCGACGGCAACTTCCTGGCCAAATGGCTCGCGCCGATCCTGCGCAACCTGGCCGACACCCCCGAGCGGATGGCCGAGCTCGACGTGAACGAGGGCATCGTGGACCTCATCGAGATGCGCTTCCCGCCCCCGGGCACGCTGCTCACGCCGGTCTTCCCGGCGCCCACCAACGCCCGCACGTTCGTCATCCTGCGGCTGCTCGGGGTGTTCGCTGGCGTGCTGGCCAAGGCGGTCGGCGGGCGGATGCCCGCGGACCAGGAGACGATCCGCTACACCGGGGTGTACGGGCGGACCGCCGCGGGCGAGCCCTTCCTCATGCGGGAGGTGCTGGGCGGCGGCTCGGGCGGGCGGTACTACGCCGACGGCGAGGACACCGTGCATGTGGTGCCCGACTCCCGCAACCTGCCGGCCGAGTTCACCGAGGCACGCTTCCCGCTGCTGGTGGAGCGGCTCGGGCTGGCCGTGGACTCGGGCGGGCCCGGGCGGTTCCGCGGCGGGCTGGGGTACGAGAAGCTCATCCGGATGCGGGAGGACGGCTATTTCATGTCGATCGCCGACCGCTCGATCCTGTCCTGCTGGGGCCTGAACGGCGGCCGGGCCGGGCGGCCGTTCCAGGTCACAGCCGACCCGGGCGGCCCGGGCGAGCGGGACGTGGACGCGCTTGCCGACGGCGAGTACCTGGCGGCCGGGACGCTGATCCGGATCCGCACCACCGGCGGCGGCGGCTGGGGGGACCCGCTGGAGCGTGACCCGTCCCTGGTGGCCCGCGACGTCAGGTGGGGCAAGGTGTCCCGCGAGGCGGCCGCCGCGGACTACGGGGTGGTGATCACCGGCCCGGCAGACGGCCCGGTTGCCGGCGAGGAGGCGACCCGCGGCCTGCGGGAGCAGATGCGGGCCAGCCGCCCGGCGTCACGGCCGTTCTTCGACCGGGGGCCTGGCTACGCCACGCTCGCGGGCGGGCAGGCCGCGGCGCAGGTGGACTGGCTGTCACAGTGAGGAGAATGCCCGTGCCCGAGCCGATCGAGGTCCGCAAGGTACCTCTGCACCATGTGTCCGACGCCAGCGAACTGGCCAAGCTCATCGACGGCGGCGTGCTGGAAGCCGACCGCGTCATCGCCGTCATCGGCAAGACCGAGGGCAACGGGGGGGTGAACGACTACACCCGCATCCTCGCCGACCGCGCCTTCCGCGAGGTGCTGGTGGCGAAGGGAGCCCGCGGCGCGGACGCGGTCGCGCAGGTGCCCATCGTCTGGTCCGGCGGCACCGATGGCGTCATCAGCCCGCATGCCACTATCTTCGCGACCGTCCCGGCGGACCGGGCGGCGGCGACCAGCGAGCCGCGGCTGGCGGTCGGCTTCGCCATGAGCGAGCCGCTGCTGCCCGAGGACATCGGCCGCACCGCCATGATCACTAAAGTGGCCGCCGCGGTGACGGAGGCTGTGGGCCGGGCCGGCATCACCGACCCGGCGGACGTCCACTACGTGCAGACGAAGACGCCGCTGCTGACCATCCGCACCATCCGGGACGCCAAGAGCCGCGGCCAGAGCGTGTGGACCGAGAACACCGGCGAGTCCATGGACCTGTCCAACGGTGCCGCGGCGCTGGGCATCGCGGTGGCGCTGGGCGAGATCCCGATGCCCGCCGACGCGGACGTCCTGCACAGCCGCCAGCTGTACTCCTGCGTGGCATCGTGCTCCTCCGGGGTGGAGCTGGACCGCGCGCAGGTGGTCGTGGCCGGCAACGTGCGCGGGGTGGGCGGGCGGTACCGGATCGGGCACGCGGTGATGCGCGACGCGCTGGACGCCGACGGCATCTGGGCGGCGATCCGGGACGCCGGCCTGGAGCTGCCCGCCCGCCCGCACCCCGATGACCTCGGCGGGCGGCTGGTCAACGTGTTCCTCAAGTGCGAGGCCAGCCAGGACGGGCAGGTCCGCGGGTGGCGCAACGCGATGCTCGACGACTCCGACGTGCACTGGCACCGCCAGATCAAGGCGTGCGTGGGCGGCGTCGCCTCGGCCGTGACCGGCGACCCGGCCGTGTTCGTCTCGGTCTCAGCCGCCCACCAGGGCCCCGACGGCGGCGGACCGGTAGCGGCCATCGTCGAGCCCGGCTGAGATATGGCACCGGAGGCCGAAGAGAGAGCGATCATCCTGTCAGAGTTTGCCAATGATGAGCCCGGACAGCCGGACGTACGATCCATCAGAAGGCAGCCGGAGCCGGTCGGCTCGCCGCTGTACCCATACCGGATCGGCCGAATGCCCGCCTCTCGCGCAGGGGACTGATCATGACTGTCGAGTACGGCCTCGCACTTGAGAACTTCACACCCGAACGCAAGAGCCCGGGTATCGACACTGTCGTGGACTACTCCGTTACCGCGGAGAAGCTGGGCTTCGCCTCGCTCTGGGCCTGGGACCATCTCTTCCTCGGGGCGCGGCATCCGTTCCCGTTCCTTGAGGCGCTGACCACGCTCAGCATGGTGGCCGCGCGGACCAGCCGGATCGGGCTGGGCACCGGCGTGCTGGTGCTGCCGATCCGGGAGCCAGCGGTGCTGGCCAAGATGACCGGGACGCTGCAGATCGCGAGCGGTGGCCGGCTGACGCTCGGCATGGCGGCCGGCTGGTACGAGCGCGAGTTCGAGGCCACCGCGGTGCCGTTCAAGGGCCGTGGCCGGGTCTTCGAGCGCAACCTGGACATGCTCTACCGGCTGTGGGGCGAGGATGACCTCAGCGGCGACTGGGATGGCCGGGTGCTCAGGCATGTCCGGATGCTGCCCCGCCCGGAGCCGCGGCCGCGGGTGCTCATCGGCGGCTACGTGGACCGGGTGCTCAAGCGGGTGGCGACCCGGAGCGACGGCTGGCTCACCTACTTCTACCCGGCCGACGCCTTCGCCAGGTCGTGGGCCAAGGTGCGCCGGTTCGCCGAGGAGGCGGGCCGGGATCCCGGCCAGCTGCAGAACGTCGCGCAACTGCCGCTGTGCATCGGGTCCTCGTTCGAGAGCGCGACGGCCCGGGCGTACGAGTACGTCGCCGAGTACTTCGACACGCCCGAGTGGAGCGAGGCGAGCCGGGACAGCGCGATCAGGGGCACCCCCGAGCAGTGCGCCGAGCAGATCGCGGCGCAGATCGACGCCGGTGTCCAGCACATCGTGTTCTGCCCGGCCGGCTACGACACCGAGCAGGTGCACCGGCTGGCCGCCGAGGTCCTGCCACTGCTCGGCCGGGCCCTGCCAGGAGCCGCGGCGTGAGGGACGGCGTGACGTTCCGCGAGGCCAGGGCATACCGCGAGGGCGCCGACCGGCCGGTTACCGACAAGCGGATGACGGCGGCCGGGGCGATGTCGCTGGTCCATGACGGGGATCACATCGCGGTCGGCGGGACGCTCTACTCGCGTACGCCGATGGCGCTGCTGTTCGAGCTGCTCCGGCAGCGCCGGCGGCAGCTGACCCTGTCCCGGCCGCTGGCCTGCTACGAGACCGAGCTCTTCCTGGCCACCGGCGGCGCCGACCGGATCGTCAGCAGCTGGGTCGGCATCGGCCTGCAGTGGGGACTGGCGCCGATCTTCCGCCACTACGTGGAGACCGGCGCGGCCGAGTACGAGGAGTGGAGCCACCTCGCGATGGGGCTGCGGTACAAGGCCGGGGCGATGGGTGTGCCGTTCCTGCCCGGCCTGAGCATGCTCGGCTCGGACATCGCCCGGATGACCGGCCTGAAGACGGTCACCTGTCCCTACACCGGTGAGCGGCTGGCCGCGCTGCCCGCGCTCCTCCCGGACGTGGCCCTCGTCCACGCGCACCGGGCCGACATGTTCGGCAACGCCCAGGTGGATGGCTACCGCCACATGGACGTGGATATGGCCAGGGCCGCCCGCACCGTCGTCGTCAGCGCCGAGCGGGTGGTGACCCCGGAGGAGATCAGGGCGCAGCCGTGGGCGACGATGCTGCCGCATTTCGCCGTGGACGCGGTGGTGGAGGCCCCGCACGGGGCCTACCCGCACGAGTGCTACGGCCTGTACGAGGCCGACGTGGACCACTTCGATGCCTACGTCCGCTCGATCCAGGAGCACGGGGTGGACGCCGCGCGGCGCTACGTCGAGCAGCACGTCGATGCCCATGCCGACTTCAGCTCGTTCCTTGACAGCGTTGGCGGGGGACGGCTGGCGGCCTGCGCGGCGGGCGCGGAGAGGCTGATGGCGCGATGAGCGGGGCCACCGCCGAGGAGGTCATGGCGGTCACCGCCAGCCGGCTGCTCGCTGACCACAAGGTCGTGTTCGCGGGCGTCGGGATGCCCTTGCTCGCGTCCGCCCTCGCCAGCCGCAGGCAGGCGCCGAACCTGACCATCGTGCTGGAAGGCGGCATCATCGGCACCCGCCTGCTGCCCGGGCACCTGCCGATCTCGACCAACGAGATGCGGGCCGCCTACGGCGCGCAGATGCTCACCGACATCACCGACATCTTCCTGTTCGCCCAGCGGGGCTACTTCGACTACGGCTTCCTCGGGGCGGCCCAGGTCGACCAGTACGGGAACATCAACACCAGCGTCATCGGCACTGTCGAGCATCCCAGGGTGCGCCTGCCCGGCAGTGGCGGCGCCAACGACATCATCTCGCTCTGCAACGAGATCTTCATCGTCACCCAGCATGAGCCGAGGCGTTTCGTGCCGAGGGTCGACTTCATCACCAGCCCCGGCTACCTGTCCGGCGGCGACAGCCGTGAGCGGGCCGGCCTGCTGTTCGGCCGGATCGGGGCGGTCATCACCGACCTCGCCCTGATGGATTTCGAGCCGGGCACCCGCCGGATGCGGCTGCGCGGCCTCCAGCCGGGCGTCACCGTGGCGCAGGTCCAGGATCAGACCGGATTCGAGCTGGTGGTAGCGGACGAGGTGGATGAACTGGCGCCGCCGTCGGCAGCAGAGCTCAGCATCTACCGGACGCTGCGCGACGGCCCGCCCGCCGTCCCGCCGGCCGCTGTGGTCCCGGCATGAGCGCCCGGCCAGCCCAGCGCCTCGGGCTGATGATCCCGTCGTCGAACACGATGATGGAGGTGGACTTCGCCCGCGACGTCCCGCCCGGCATCTCGGTGCATACCGCCCGGATGTTCATGGAGGACACCACGCCGGCGGGCGAGTACCGGATGCTGGACGAGTTCGCCCTCCCCGCCGCCCGTGACCTGGGCACCGCCCGCCCGGATGTGGTGGTGTTCGGGTGCACCAGCGCCGGCGCACTGCGCGGCAACGACTACGACACGCAGCTGTGCCAGCGGATCAGCGAGCTGACGGGCGCGCCGACGGTGTCGACGATCCACTCGGTCCGGATGGCGATCGAGGCGTCCGGCGCGTCGCGGATCGGCGTGATAACGCCGTACGTCGACGAGCTGAACGAGAAGATCAAGGCCAGCATCGAGGCCGGCGGGGTCGAGGTGGTGGCGATCGCGGGGCTGGGGATGACGGAGAACTTCGAGATCGCCCGGGTCGGCGGCGGCGACATCGTGGACTTCGCGGCCCGGTCGCTCGGGGATCTCGCCGCCAGCCGCTCGATCGACCTGGCCTTCGCCTCGTGCACGAACTTCGGCGCGATGGAGGTAAGGGCCGCGATCGCGGCCAGGCTCGGCCTGCCCGTGGTCACGAGCAATCAGGCAGTGCTCGCCGCGGCCAGCGCGCGGCTGGGCGCTGGGCCGCGGTAGCGGAGTCCGGAAGGGGATTCATGGTTTCCGCAGCATTCGACTACGTGGCCGTGGACAGCTATGACGAGGCGGTGCAGCGCCTGGTCGAGCACGGTGAGGACGCGAAGGTCATCGCCGGCGGCCAGAGCCTGGTGCCCATGCTCAACCTGCGGCTGGCGCGGCCCGCCGTGCTCATCGACATCAACGGGGCCGACCGGCGGGAGCCCGCTGTCGAGAACGGCATGCTCCGGGTTCCGGCGCTGACCCGGCACCGCACGCTGCTGGAGCACCCGCTGGTGCGCCGCCATTGCCCACTGCTGGCCGGCGCCGTCCGCCACGTGGGCAATGTGCGGGTCCGCAACCGGGGAACCCTGGGCGGCAGCCTCGCGCACGCCGATCCGACGGGGGAGATCGGCGCCTGTTCCCTCGCCGTCAACGCGCAGGTGGTGGTGCGGGGCCCCGGCGGAGCCAGGACGATACCGGCCCGCGAACTCTTCGTGACCTACCTGACGACCGCCCTGGCGGCCGAGGAGATCATCACCGATGTCCTCATCCCGGTCGCCGGTCCCCGCCAGGGCTGGTCCTTTCTCGAGATGGTGCGCCGGACCTCCGACTTCGCCATCGTCGGGGTGGCGGCCCGGGTGGAGCTGGACCAGCAGGCGGACGTGATCGCCGTGGCCGAGGTGGCCCTGGCGGGGGTAGCCGACCGGGTCGTGCTGGCCGCGCCGGGGCTGCTGACGGGACTGGCCGGGCGGGCGCCCGCCGCGGCGGGGCTGGCGTCGGCCGCCGCCGGGATTGCGGCGAGCGTGGATCCCGCCAGCGACGTGCACGCCTCCGGCGGCTACCGCCGCCGGCTGGTCCAGGTGCTCACCGCTCGCG
>Ga0307372_10001468_pt1 | contig 41080 bp, 32 predicted proteins | sample OX1MG_FD_202533 | JGI IMG/M metagenome (GOLD analysis project Ga0307372, IMG submission 202533) | Soil microbial communities from Risofladan, Vaasa, Finland - OX-1 | ecosystem: Environmental > Terrestrial > Soil > Coastal area > Acid sulfate soil | place: Finland: Risofladan, Vaasa | collected...
CGAGAAGGAAAGTTTTTGGAAAAAATGGATTGCACAAACCCGCCTTTCTACCAGCGTCGCTCCCATGGGGGCCCTCGTTTTTCTAATGGTTCTGGCAATCTTCCTGGTTTCCCCGGGAGACCTCCGCAGAAAGGCCGTGCCGAACGCCACTGCATCCCTCATCGCCACAAGCGCGGCGCCCGCCAGTCTAACGGCAGTTGAAGCCAATCTGGTGCAAACGGTCCAGCAGATGGAAAACAGTTATAAGGCTCGCGAGGCTTATCTGAATCCCGTTGCGCAGCAGACTTATGCGCGAGGGCTGACAGCACTCAACAGTTCGATTCACGAATGTCTGACTTCGCTTCACGAGCAGCCGCAAAACACGCTGGCGCATCAATATCTCATGCAAGCCTATACAGAAAAGGCGGACGTTTTGGCTTCCGCCTTGGAGTACGATGGTCGCTAATCAAATGGGGAGGGGAATAAGAGCAGTGCTAAGTCAATCAAGCGGCGCCCGCAAGAAGTGCGGGATACGAGGCGTCGGTATTTTATTGCTTATACCCGCAGGGCTGTTGGTCGCTGCGGCCCCTCCCCAAGCCGAAAAAACCATCGAGACAACCGCGACGCCGCGGATTAGCATTTCGAACACGGCGGGCAAGGTTCTTGTCAAGGGCTGGAGCCGGTTGCAGGTCCATGTGCACTATGATTCATCTTCTCCCCAGGTTGCCGTCGATACGGAAGAGCTTCCAATCCCGGGGGGTGCGGTCGATAAGGTCCATTTCACAACCTATGTCGTTAATCACCCGGCGGCAGGCCAAACTTATACGGTCGATTACACTCTCCAGGTTCCCACCGGTTCAAGCCTGGAAATTCATAACCCCCAGGGGATGGTCCAAATCGAATCGGTTCGAGGCGACACTTCCGTAGACTCCCTTGGCGGAGATATCTCCGTTTCCGATTCGGCTGGCCATTTGTCGGTGCGTTCGGTGGGAGGCAACATTGAGGTTGTCCGGCCGTCCGGCCGGGTCGAAGCTTACTCGATCAATGGCAGTCTCCACTTTGTCAACCCTACCAGTTCCAGGTTGCACGGCACCACAACCTCCGGGGACATTGTGTACGAGGGCGATTTCCAGGCCGGCGGGGACTACGTTCTCTCAGACTACAGCGGTAACATGAATATCATCTGTCCGCCCACTGCTTCGTTCGAACTGAATGCCAAGACGGTGCGCGGCAAAGTGGACAACAGTTTCCCCCTCGTCTCCCACCGTTCCTCAGACTCGCTGTTCTCTTCCGGGAACAGCCTCTTCGGAACGCACAGCAGCGGCGAGGCCACTTTGGAGCTGACCTCTTTCAGCGGAACCATCCACATTCGCCAGAAGTAGCCTCTTTCGATTCGCCCCCGAGGCCCGGCTCCTCATGCGAGTCGAGTCTCGGTGCGGGCCGAAGAATTGTTTTCCCTGCTCCGCCATGCCTGAACGTGCGGGTTGCGAAGCGGGAGAAGGCGCCCTTATAATTGCGCCTGAAGACATCGAGCCACTTGGAATGAACGGTCACCAGTCAAAACTGATCTACCTTCTCGGATTCATGGGGAGCGGGAAATCTTCCGTGGGAGCCCTTCTGGCGGAAGAATTAGGCTGGCCCTTCATCGATTTGGATATGACCATTGAAGCGGGCCAGGGAGCTTCCATCCGGGAGATCTTTGAACGGGCCGGAGAGTCGTTCTTTCGCCAGCTCGAACAGGCGGCCCTCGTAGAGGCTTCCAGGAAGGAACCCGCCATCATCGCGCTGGGCGGAGGGACTTTCGTCCAGAAAGTGAATTTCGATTTTATCCGGGGAAGAGGCGGAATTACAATTTGGCTTGACGGTCCCTTGGAGGAACTCTGGCAACGTTGCGCCACCATGGACAATCGCCCCTTGTTCCAGGATCGCGAAAGCTTTGCACAGCTTTATGCCCAGCGCCTCGTTTATTATCGCCAGGCGAAATTTCGAGTCTCCACCGAAGGGCGGCACCCCCAGGAAATTGTCAGAGAAATCCTGCGCTGGAAGCTGGTTTAGCCGATATAAGGAGCATGCAGGTGCTTCGGATGGTTTTTTGCCGACTGACGTTTTTCGTCCTACTGCTGGCGGGGACACTCGCAAGTTCTCCGGCCGTTGCACGCGCGGCGCCGGCCAATCCGAGCGACTACGGGGCTTTTGAAATCTCGGTTGCGGGCAAAGAAATTGGCGTTGAAAGGTTCCAGATTCTTCCTTCCGGAAACAAAATCGTTGCCAAGGCTGAAATCGAGTTCCACACCCAAACGGCAGGGAAGACGTTGGCGCTTCACAGTTTTCCCCAATTGATTCTTGACTCCCAACTGCGGCCTTTATCGTACGCGTGGGTCCAGAAAGGCGACCAGAACTCCGAGCTTCGTATCGACTTCACAACGGCGCCGGTTAAGGCCCATTATCACACCGTGAATGATAAGGATGACCATCGCGAGTTTCTGCTCTCCAAAGACGTGGTGGTGCTCGATGACAACGTCCTCAGCCAATACGAAATCCTGGTGGACCGCTACGACAAGACTTCACGAGGCCCGCAGATCTTTAGGGCCTTCATCCCCCAGGAAGCGCTGCCAGGGCAAGTCAGCGTGGTTGAGACCGGCAATGAGCAGGTAAAAATCGGCGGCGAAAGCGAATCCCTTCGCCACCTTGTCGTCACCGCCGACTTGGCTCACATCGACCTGTGGGCAGACCAGCAAGGACGCCTGTGGAGGGTTTCCGTTCCGGCCATGCAGTTCAATGCCATACGGCAGAAATAACTGTCCCCTGATGCGCCCCCACCTTACATCACCCCGGCGGCGGCTTTCTTTCGCGCTTCGATTTTTGGCTCCAGGCACGCCGCCTTGTATCCGATCCCGAGGATCATGGCGAAGATCATGGCGTTGGCGGGCACTTGCAAATTGAAGTCCGTTACGCTGTGGATCAACAGCCCCAGAGTGGCGCCGATGCACCCCAGGATGATGGCCCGCCGGTAACGCCGATGGTCGCTGAGAAAGGCGACGATCATCCGGACCAGGAGATAAAAAATCGGGATGAAAAGGAGGCCCGCGCCCAGGAGGCCGGTCTCCGAGGTGAACTCGAGGTAGTCATTGTGGGCATGGTCGATGTGCATATTCACCAACTGGGTTTGATACGGACGGAAGGCCTCGCCATAGGTTCCCAAGCCGGTGCCAAGGACAGGATTCTCCCCGATCAGATGCAGTGTGTCATGCCAGATCATGCCCCGCTCGGAAGTCTGAAGGTAGTTGGTTTGTCCCATATGCTGGAATCGGGAAAGGACCGGTCCAAGCCCAATCCAGAGAGTAAACACAACCGCCAAAATTGCGAAGCCCAGAACTCCCAGCCCCCAGATTTTTTGCTTCACCTTGATCGCTGTCAGCAACGACAAAACAATCAGCGTCGCCAACACAGCCAGGATGCCTCCGCGCGACCAGGAGAAGATCAGAGCGAGAACCATGATCATCATCAAAAAAAGATAAAAAATCACCTGGAAACCCGCCGCGCTTTCCTTCCCGGAGGCGTTGCGGGCCAGGAGGCCCTGCCGCCAGTCCGACCAAAGTTGATAACAGTAGAACGCCGAAGCAAAGGAGAAGGGGAGCGTCAGCTCGACCAGCCCGGCAAAATGATTGCGGTTGATATAAGTTCCGGTTGCCACCCACAGGTCATAAGGATTCGTGAAGGTAAAAATCTTGTTCCAATTCAGCAGGTGCTGGAGGATGCCATAACCCGCCTCAAAGCAACCCAGCCAGATCAGGGCCAGAACCAGAAGGCTCTTTCTCCGGCCGGAATCAAAAAGGTATACCGCCAGGACGAAAACGCCCAGATAGGCGAGCAGCTTGATGAATCCCAGGAGTGTCGCATGGGGGTAAATGCTCAGGGCCGTCCAGCCCCCTTGGGGGTCCAGCGTTCCCAGCCATTTTGACGTCAGCCCGCGTGCCGGCGACACCGCGGCCACAACGCTCCCCGGCATGGGAAGCAGTTGCAATCCCACCCAGGCGGCAAACAGAAAGGGCCAAATTGGCAAAGAAAGCTGGATTTGACCGTGCCGCTGCTGGCTCCAGAGGAAGAATAGAACGGCCAGGAAGATGAGCACTTCAGCCAGTGAATACGTCAAGGGTTGAACGCCGCCGAAAGCGAGCACGCTCCCCACAAAAATGAACGTCAAAACAATCTCAAGAATTTTCTTCATAGCAACAGTCCACGGGCAACAGGGGGTTCCCTCACTCCGCCGCCATCGAGATGACTCTTCTCAAACATCCAAAAACAGGTCTGGGGGAACAATGCTCTCTGCCCCCTTCTTGCTGTTCTTGGAACCCGGCGATCGCGTTGCAGCGCCCCCGAAAGTCAACGAGAAATCCTACGCCTTACTTGGGAACTTGGCAATGCTCTTTGAAAAACTTGTCAAAGCTCTTTAGAAATGTCCCCATTCTTACCTCATTAGAAGTGTCCCCTTTTCTTTTTGGTCTTTGTTGGTTGTTGGCCTTGTCCGCAGCGAAGCCCTGCGAGCCCGAAGGGCGAGCGTTCAGGGCGAAGCGGAGGGCAAGGCCAACAACGGCGGCGGCGCGACCGTGACCCTGCTCGCCGCTCGCTTCTCGGTCGCTTGGCGGGCGGCCTGTCGCCAGGGGTGATTCGCCGGCGGCGCCCACTTCCGCTTCGCGACGGTTGGAGCGCCGGTGGACCTCTTCTCCTGGACGCCCGGTCTGGCCGGCGCCGCAATCTCGCGCCACGCCACCGCCCGTCCCCGATACTCGATTCCCACTCGCCCATCTGCCCACTCCCAGACCACCACTTTGCCGCGCGCCGGCGCGTAGTTCCGGCTCGCCGGCTCCAACTGGAAAAACCGGTTCTCGTACCGCACCACCCAGTCGCCGCTGATTACCCGCTCGCTTTCCAGCCGGAAAATCTTGTCCAACTCGGCCGCGCCTGGCGCCCGCCGGTGATAGTCCTCCCGCCGGCCTGCCACTCGCCCAAACCGCCGGTTGTGTTCGGCCAGATATTCCGCCTCCAGATCGGCATTGGCCTCGGCGTGGGTGTTGATCTTTTTTCGCCGCAGCTTCTTCACCAGCCGGTCCTGATGCGTGCCGTGAATTCGTTCCACGCGTCCCTTGGCCTGCGGTGAACTGGCGGCCATCAGCTCGATCCCCAGCTTCCGGCACATGCGTCCGAACTGCGTGATCGGCTCTTCGCCTCGCAGCCGCTCCTGCGCCGTGGCCGGGCGCTGGTAAAGGTTCTTCCAGTCCACGTACAACGCCAGCGGCACCCCGTAGCGCTCGATCCAGGCCCGCAGCGCCCCCGCCGCCGCCCAGATCGTCTCTTCCTCTCCCAACCGCGCCAGCGTCGTGTTCGTGGCATCATCCACTAAGTCCATCAAACATCCCCCGGGCCCTCGTCCCTCCAGCCAGGCGTGGAAGCTTCCGTCCATCTGCACCAATTCTCCAAAGTGCTCCTTGCGCTCTCGCCGCCGCCGGTGTCGCCGCCTCCGCCGCTCCCGGCTCCACAACCCTTCGGCCAGCATCCACCGCCGCAGCGTCTCCGCATCCACCTCCTGCCCATCCTCCAACCCCAGATGCTCCGCCGCCAGCGTCGGACCGAATCGCTCTCCCACCGCCCCGCCGTACTTCTCCCGCACCAGCCCCAACACCCTGCGCCGAAAACTCTCCGCGTACGCCCGGTTCGAACGCCGCCCCGCGCTCCGGTGCTTCAGTCCCGCCGCCCCTTCTTCCTGGTACCGCTTCCACAGCCGCTTCGCTTGCCGATAACTCACCCTCATCAGCAACGCCGCATCCGCGACCCGCAACTGGCCGCTCTTCACCCGCGCCAGCACCTCCACCCGACTCAACTCCCTCTTGCTCATCTCCGTTCGCCCCAATCTGACCTCCTTCCGGAAGCCTCATTAGGGGACATTTCTATCGAGCACAAAAGGGGACATTATCATCGAGGTACAACATGCTCTTTGAAAAACTTTGAAAAACGGCATGATCGCGTCCTCGGATCGATTCTTAAGCACAGGTCTCTGATCGAACCCCCAGACTCCTCCGCGGAGGCAGGCCCAGCCTGCGTTTGCACCCTTCCTACCGGCTGCCCTGGCGTCCCAGAACCGTCCGGAAAGTCCGCAGGACAATTTGGAGATCAAACAGCAGTGAAAGATGCTGGATGTAATGCAAATCGTATTTCAGTTTTTCCAAAGCGTCCGTGGGGGAGGCTCCGTACGAATAGTTCACCTGCGCCCACCCCGTCAGTCCCGGGCGGATGGCGCTTCGCAGGCTGTAATAGGGGATCGAGCGCTTCAGCTCCTTGACAAAAACGGGCCGCTCCGGACGCGGGCCGACAAAGCTCATATCGCCCTTCAGGATATTGACCAACTGCGGCAGTTCATCCAAGCGAAACAGCCTGAGCAGGCGGCCGAAGTAAAAGATCCGGTCATCGTTCTGGGCGGCCCAGACGGGACCGTTAGCCTCCGAGTTGGCGGCCATGGTTCGAAATTTGATGAGACGGAAAACTTGCTCGCTCTGCCCCACCCGCTCCTGCCGATAAAAGACCGTTCCTCGTGAAGAAATCTTTATCCCGATCGCAATCAGCGGCCACAACGGGCTGCTCAGAAGCAGAAAGGCGGATGCCAGCGCCAAGTCTGAAAGCCGCTTGGTCTTCATCGCCATATTGCTTTCAAAAAACTGGAAACCGTGGGCGCGGAGGAGCCACTCGGCGTCCAGATGTTCGAGCGGGAGTTTGCCGGTGAGAAGCTGAAACATGGTCGGCAGGTCCAAAACCGTGATTCCGGAAAACCGCGCGTCGATCAGCAACCGGGCAGCCTCGGAATCGAGCGCGACCGACGGACTTAAGACGATGATGTCCGGACGCAGCCTGGCGAGCGATGCCCCGAGCGCTGCCGTTGCGTTGCCGGACGAGCCGTCCTCATTCTCACCCGCCTCAGGCATGGGGCCCTCGTTCGGGATGGAAAGAGGGACCACTTGCAACTGGTGCTCGCTTGCAACCCGCCGCAATTCCTCGACCGCCGGTCCGTCGCCCAGCACGCCCACAATCGAAGGACGCGCGAGCGCCCCGTAAAGCCGGGACCACAGCAGCCTCTCCGCCACAACCAACCCGGGAGTCGAAAGAAAAACAACCAGGAAGAAGCTTCTTGAAATGGCCCAGCGGGGATAGAAATAAAACCCCAACGTGACAAAAGCCATGGCGATGGCTACATCCAACACCACCAAGCTCGCAGTTTGCTGGCTGCGTTGATCCCGGCGCGGATTATAGAGATCCGTGATGTAGAAAAGAAGCGTCAGAAAGAAACAGGACCCGATAGCAATGCTCTTGAAACCATGGGTAATGAAAAGCCCCTGCCCGACGGTTAGAGAGATGGCAATTTGAACCGCCACCAGAATTGCGGCTGCATCTCCCACCCACAGCATCAACTGCCTGTTCCGTATTTGCCGCTTAAGCATCGGCGTCCAACGCTAACTCAACGTCGCAGCCCGGGACTTCGTGAACGAACTTCAGCTATACGGCTTTAGGGCGTTTTAGACCGAACCGCTTCTCGGAGAAAACACCACCTTGTTTTCAGCCACGCGTTCCAAAATGCTGTCCAACGGAGCTAAAACTTGTTCCCACTGGAAGCAGGTTTCGATCAGCTTCCGGCCTGCGCGCGCCAACTGCGCGCGATACCCTGAATCCTGGAGGATCCTGACAACGTGGCCGGCAAATTCCTGCGGAGTCTCCCCGGCAAGCACCGGCGAGATGCTCCTTTCCCCAAACGGCTTTGCCGCGAGCGGCGTAGCCACCACAGGAACCCCCATCGCCAAGGACTGCAGAACCTTGTTTTGAATTCCCGCGCCGAACCGGATGGGAGCCACGCTGACCGCCGCGCTCGAAACCTCCGGGCGAATATCCGGCACATTCGCGCGTACTTCGATGCCGGAGGTCCGCGCCAGGGCGCGCAACGACCGCGGAGGGTTGAGTCCAACCACCGCAAACTGAGCATCCGGAACCTGGCGCCGGACCAGGGGAAAAATTTCGTTCGCAAAGTAAAGGGCCGCGTCGGTATTCGGCAGATAATCCAGCTTGCCGCAATAAACAATCCGCCGCGGGTTGTAGGTCCCTTCCTGAAACGCAAATTCCTCGGTATCCACGCCCATCGAGGATTGCACCAAATTCGTCGCTCCGGACTGCTTCTGAACCCACTCGAGGTCTTCCTCCGTATGGACCATAACGCTGTCGAACCACCGGGGCACTTCCGCCTCATAGCGCCGGATGCGGTTTCGGTCCATCTGCGCCCCTACCCACCAGGGGCTCCACCAGATTTTCCGCATCCGCGCATAGTGCAAATAGATCGAATCCGCCATGTCCAATACGCGTGGAAGGTGATGATAAGGCCGGGCGTACTCGGCCATTCTCACCAGGTGAACGAAGAGCAGGTCAAAAGCTCCGCTGCGAATGTCCGCGTCCAGAGCCTGAACGAATTCAGGACATTCGTAGAGCTTGACCTGCAAAGGGAGACCGGAAAAAAACGCCGCGAGCCCGTTCCAGGCGTAAGCGGCCTTGCCCATGGTAAAAATTCGCTGCCGAAGCCCCGGCAAATCCGGATGGGGGCTTGCCCCGCTCAACTTTACCCGCGAATCCATGGCGTAGAGAGTGACTTCATGAGATCGAAGCAGATGGCGCAAAGTGTAATAGACGCGCATCCTGTAACCGCCGATGGGCGGGAACGGAAGCCGGGCTGTCAGATAGGCGATTCGCATCTAACCTGAGTGGGTCGGCGAGCCATGCGCCCGCCGCCTTGCAAAGAAAATCCCAAGAGCCGTTGCCGCCGGCCTCTTATTCCTCAGCGGGACCGGCGCTTAAAATCCAGCGGGCCGCCGCCTGGAGGGAATCCGTACTGAAATCGGCCGGCGGACTTTGACCCTCAAAATCCGCCGGCCGCAGCCAGACCGTCCGGCACCCTGCCGCGCGGCCCGCTTCGATGTCGCTCGCCGCATCTCCAACCATCCAGGATCGCGCAAGGTCGATGTGGTGTTCCTCAGCAGCCTGCAACAGCATCTTCGGACGGGGTTTGCGGCATTGGCAGCCGGCGTTTGGTTCGTGCGGGCAATAGTAAACGGCGTCAATCGCGGCGCCTTCCCGCCCCAGCCAACGAACCATTCCTTGATGGATGGCCTCGAGAATGCCGGCGGTCAGCTTCTTCCTGGATATCGCGCTCTGGTTCGTCACGACGATGAGCAGAAATCCGCCCTGCTTCAATTCCCGCAGCGCCTCAGCCACACCGGGAAGAAATTCCACCTGCTCCCAGGCCGTGATGTACTGGCCTTCAGGGGCTTTGCGATTGATCACGCCATCACGATCGAGGAATATGGCTCGCCGCACGGCAACCCTTTTCGCCGCCATCAACCCTCTCGCCGCCGCGCTCCCGAATCGGACGATCACATCGAATTGTCATCGACCTTCCAGGTCTGCAGGCCGTTAAAGTCGAACCCGAATCCCACCGGGATCCCACCCAATTTCCTTAAGGCTTCGGCCACGCGATGCTTGCGCTCGAAGCAGCAATAAAAGAGCATATAGCCGCCTCCGCCCGCGCCCGTGATCTTGCCGCCGATTGCCCCGGCCTTGCGGGCGGCCTCGTACATCTCATCGATCTTCGGGTTGCTGATCTTCGGCGACAGCTTTTTCTTCGATTCCCAGGCCTCGTGCAGCAGACCGCCAAAATCGTTCAGACGCCGCCGCAGAAGCGTATTCTTCATTTCGACGGCCAGTTCCTTCTGGCGTCTCAGGCCCTGCAGCGTGGCCTCCACGCCTTGCTCGTAGCGTCCCACCTGGTCCTTGATAATGCCGTCGGACATCCGGGTTGTGCCCGTGTAGCAAAGCAGAAGGTTATGCCCCAGCTCGTTGATGATTTCCTGGTGGATCCTGAGGGGATTGACGATAACGCGATCCCGCTCGAATTCCATAAAGTTGAATCCGCCGAACGTCGCGGCATATTGGTCTTGCAACCCGCCTTTGATTTGCAGCTCTTCGCGTTCAATCCGATAGGCGGCATGCGCCGTCTCGTAATCGGTCATGGGCAGGTTCAGGAATTCCTTCATGAGGCCCACCAGGCACACCATCAAAGTGGACGACGAACCCAGGCCCGAGCCCGGCGGCGCCTCGCTGTGCAGGAAAAGGTCAAAGCCCGAAGTGCGCTGTCCCCCCAGGCTCTGAATCGCCGCCTTGACCAGGTCGAGCTTGCCGTCATAGACGGGGTCCGTCTGGGTGTCGTAGTTGACGACGTAGCCAAGGTCGGCCGATTCAATGTTGATCTGCCCGTCCGCGCGGCTGCACAGCGTTCCCCAAACGTACTGGCCGATCGTGGCGTTGAGGACGCATCCGCCTTCCTGTTCAAGAAACTGTTTGACGTCGGTGCCCCCTCCGGCAAAACTTATCCGCAGCGGGACCTTGGCTCGAATCAGCATGAAGTGAATCTCTCCGGCAATTCAGCCTGTGCCTTTCGGTAGTCTTCCGGAACCCCGATATCAATAAAATATCCTTCCCAGGGAAACCCGTAAAATGGGCGGCCGATCAGCCGGGGGAAAACGTCCTTCTCAAGCGATACTTCCTGCCGCCTGGGCATGTGGCGGAATACGGCCTTATTCATGATGTACAGCCCGCCGCTCACCCATCGCGTCCTGCCGGCGCCGTTGCCCCCTTCGGGCGCCGCCTGCTTCTCAAGAAAGGCTTTGATCCGTTTGCGGGGGTCGAGCACGACCGATCCGTAGCGTCCTGTCTCAGTCGGGCTGGCTAACGCCAGCGTGGTCTCAGAGCGATGTCGCCGGTGGAAAGCGAGCATTTGGCGCAAATCGACGTCAAAGATCGAGTCGCCATTCAGCACCAGAAACTCTTCACCGGCCAGCATCGAGCGCAAATTCCTGAGGGCTCCCCCGGTGCCGAGCGGTACGGTTTCCACTGCGTACCGCAAAGAGAGACCCGAGGGCTGGCGCCTCGCGTAGTATCGAGCGATCGCCTTGCGCCGGTGGCCCAGAGCCAGGATAATTTCAGTAATTCCCTGCGCCCGCAGCCAGCCTAATAGATAGCTCAAAAAGGGCCCCTTGCCGATCGGCGCCAGGCTCTTCGGAAGACTCGGGACCGCTTTCCTCAGCCTTGTTCCCCGCCCTCCCGCCAAAACCACAGCTTCCATCGCTTTGGCTGCGCCTACACCGAGGCGCGCCGCCCTTTCCCATTTACGCACATCGCATCTTGCGTTTCTCGCTCTGGCCCGGAATCGAGAATCGGCGCTTCAAGATTATAGAGCTTTAATTATCAGCCAGTCTGGGTTTGAAGACAACCTCTGTGGGGCTATTCGGACTTGTAAAGTGCTAAATAACTAAGCGTACAAATGCGGCGAGGAGCGGTGGAGGAGGAATGTCGTCTGGGAGTCTGGAAAGACTGGCAGTGCCCGTTGCGAAGCCGATGTGGAAGCTTTGCCTTATTCTCCCGGAGTCGCGAAGTACCCGGGTTTGTTCCGAACGATGAGGCCTTTGCGATCGACAACCACTCGAATTTTCCTGTAGGTTCCGTCCAGGCTGGTATCCGTCGGCGTGTACCCGATCAGATACTGATTGGCCAATTCGCGCCTGATCTCGTCGAGCGAGTCGGCCAGCGCGATCATCCGATCGGCGGTATAGATGCCGGTTTCGGCGCCCAGCCCCTTGTTCTGCTCTGTGGTATCGAATTTGCCGTGCGCGAGGTACCCCGTCAGGTAGCCCGTTCCCGGAGACTTCCGCAAGGGGAACAGCGCCGCCCCTCCCGTGTCCGCGGCAAGCTTTTCAAGATCCTTGTCACCGGGATTCGCAAAGCCATACGCAGTGTTTCCAATCGTGTAGATCGAGGTTTCAGCCCGGTGCGCCATGGAAACGGCTTCGTCCAGCGTATGCTTGCTCTCCACATCCAATCCGTCGCTGATGAGCACCAGCACCCGCCGGTTCTGTTCCCGGGGTCCCGCCTTCGCGATTTCCTGCTGACAGGCGTCATAGATCGCATCGTAAACGGCCTTGCCGCCGCCCGCCTTGAGCTTGTTAATTTTCTCGTTCAGGACATCCGGATCGTTGGTGAAATTCTGGACCAGGGAGCTCGTAGCATCGAAGGTCTGAAGGAAAATCCGGTTATTGCTATGAAGTTCTCTCAGCAGGTTATACACAAAGCTGGCGGCCGCTTCTTTTTCAAACTTGAGTTGAAAGCGGGCACTGTTGCTGGTATCGAGGATTAAACCGATGCGAAGCGGGGGAACGACATCGCTGCTGAAATAGCGAATTGTTTGCGGCTTTCCATCCTCGTATATTTTGAAATCATTCTGGGTCAAGTCGATGACCGGAAGGCCGCGCTTGTCCAATACGGTTACCGGGACGTTAACCACTTCCACGTGCACTCGGATCTTCTGGTTGCCGTTTGCCGGGCTCGCCCCTTGGGGATGAACGCTTGCCGAAACGGCTTCCGGCGTCGAAGCTTTTGCTGCGGGAGCCTGCGAGGAATTCTGCGCGCCCCACGCTATTCCCGGCAGGCAGGTTAGGAGCCCGGCCATCGCCAGCCCGGCGATGCAAGTTGCAACGAGCCGCGGCGCTTTCGGCCACGCCGTTCGGTTGCTGGGGTTCGGAGTCATTCCGGTCGAGCAATCCTGAAGCAAAATCTCACCCACCTTTTGAATCTCTAATTCTAACTCCGCCGCGGCTTAAGGGAAAGCTGTCCGTAAAACCAGTAGTGGGTCATTTTGACGTAGAGGCGGCTTTATGCCGCCACATAGCGAGGTAAACTCGCCGCTACCCCAGCCAAATTGACCCACCACCATAAAACCGGCCAGGGACAGAAGTCTCTCTCCGGACTGTGGCCTTTGCGATTCCATGGGCGCTCATCCCGCAACCCTCCAGCCGCCCGCACCCCTGCCGTAAAATAGCGCTTTGCCTTTCAATCCCTCCGGTGCCCGTGCAACCGTCGCTCGCCAGATACCACCTTGGAGGGTTTAGGCGCCGGGTGGGTTGTATGCCGTGCCAGACTTGGAAGAATCTGCCTGCCTTTCCAAACCCCGCGCAGAGGGGGAAAGGCTAAACGGCTGCTGTCAGGCTGCCGCACCTTTTTCCCCAGCCGCCGCATTGCAGGCTTGCTCTCCCTGGAATAAAATCGCCAGTGAGGTTTCTTGATGCATGGATTAGAAGGATCGAAGCACTGGGTGGTAAAGGCGGCGGTGGTCGTCACGCTGGCCCTGGTCGTCACCGAATTCGTTGTAGGGTCCATGGCTCACAGCTTGGCCCTCATCGGCGACGGCTGGCACAATCTTACCGATGTCCCAACCTTGATTTTTGCCTGGATCGCCCTCTACCTCGAGCAGAAGCCTCCCGACCATCAAAGAACTTACGGCTACCAGCGCGCCGGGGTTCTGGCGGCGTTTGTCAACGGTCTGATCCTGGTAGGCGTGGCTCTCTACATTTGTTTCGAAGGCTACCAGCGCATCGTTCAGCCGGAGCAGGTGGGCGCGGGCAAAATGCTGGTCGTGGGGATCGTCGCGCTGGTTGTCAATGCCAGCGTAACGCTTGGGCTCGCCCGCCAGCATCGGGATCTGAATCTGCGGGCGGTCTTCATTCACTATCTGGGCGACACATTATCCAACGTAGGGATTATCGCCGGCGCGTTTTTGATCCGCTATACCGGCCAGCCGTTTATTGACCCGCTGCTGGCCTTCCTAATTGCCGGGATGATCTTTTGGGGCGCCATCAGCGTGATCGCGGACTCTGCCAACATTTTGCTGGAAAGCTTGCCTAAAGGAATGAGCCTGAAGCAGATTGCAAACGCCATGCTCCGGATTCCCGGCGTCCGCGAGGTTCACGACGTTCATGTCTGGAGCCTGGGATCGGAGTCCCACGCCCTTTCATGCCACGTCCGCATTCTGGATATGCCGACTTCCGAAAGCGAAAGGATCGCTCACCGCCTGCGCGAAGTCTTGGCGAGCGAATTCGGGATCACGCACAGCACCATTCAGTTTGAGCACGAGCACGAATCGGGCGAGTTCCATAAATACATGCCGGAGCCCGCGCCCGCCAGCCAAAAAGAATAGAAGCGCCCGCCCGCGTCGCATGCGATCCGACGACAGCGGCGCATCATTGGGGCGTAATGCGCTCCAGGCCGTCGAGATAGGGCCGCAGCGCTTCCGGCACCGCCACCGAGCCGTCCCGTTGCTGGTAGTTTTCCACGATAGCGACCCAGGTTCGGCCCACCGCGAGGCCGCTGCCGTTCAAGGTATGGAGCAGTTCCGTCTTGCCGGACTTGCCGCGCCGGAAGCGCAGGTTGGCGCGCCGCGCCTGGAAGGCCTCAAAATTCGAGCAGGAGGAGATCTCTTTATATTCCCCGCTTGAAGGCAGCCAGACTTCCAGGTCGTAAGTCTTCGCCGAACTGAAGCCCAGGTCGCCCGTCGAGAGCGCTACCACCCGGTAAGGCAATCCCAATCGCTGAAGGATTGTTTCAGCGTTGCGGGTCAGCGATTCCAGCTCATCATAGGAATTTTCGGGCAGCGAGAATTTCACCAGCTCAACTTTCTGGAACTGGTGCTGCCGGATGATGCCGCGCGTGTCCTTGCCGTAGGAGCCGGCCTCGCTGCGGAAGCACGCCGTCCAGGCGCAATGCTTCACCGGCAGGCGCTCGGCCTCCAGCACTTCGTCGCGGTAGAGGTTGGTTACCGGGACTTCAGCCGTCGGGATCAGCCAGTAATCGCTGCCTTCGAGCCTGAACAAATCTTCCGCGAACTTCGGCAGTTGCCCGGTGCCGTAAAGGCTCGCCGAATTCACGATGAAGGGAGGCAACACCTCGGTGTATCCATGCTCGCGCGTGTGGATGTCCAGCATAAAGTTGGCGAGCGCCCGTTCGAGCTTCGCTCCCACGCCGAAATAAACCGCAAAGCGCGCCCCGGCAATTTTGGCGGCCCGCTCGAAATCCAAAATCCCCAGCTCCGGGCCCAGGTCCCAGTGCGCCTTGGGATCAAAGTCGAATTCTCGCGGTACTCCCCAGCGGCGGATCTCCTGATTGTCTTCGGCGCCCCTTCCGATGGGAACCGTCGCGTGCGGAATGTTCGGAACGTTCCGCAGCAGCTCTCGCAGCTTGTCGTCCGCGCCCTTGGCTTGCTCGTCAAGCGCCTGGATCTGCTGCCCCGCCTGCTTCATCTCCGCAATCAGCGCGGAAGCGTCCTGCTGCTGCTTCTTCAGCCGCGCAATCTCGTCGGAAACCTTGTTCCGCCGGGCCTTCAGCGCTTCCGCTTCAGAAAGCTGTTTGCGCCGCTCGGCGTCCAGCGCTTCAAAATCTCCCAGCAAATCCTGCAACCCGCGCTCCCGCATCTTCTGGCGAACCAATTCGAGATTCGCGCGGACAAAACTTAAATCCAGCATGCTCGCTCCCTTAGAACAGGAAAAGGCCAATGTAAACTACGCGCCGGAGGCTGTCAAATAGCCTGCCGCATCTGTAAGGGCGGTGTCCTCACCGCCCGCCTGCGCCCGCCTGCGAAAGGGCACGGATTCATCCGTGCCGCGAACGGTCCTGCTCCCAATAATCCCCCACCCTCGTCCTCCGATCTGTAGCGGCGAGCGGCGGCAAGCCCTGCTGGCTTCTCGCCGGGTTTTGCCGGTCTGTAATCTCAAATCTGCCATCTCAAATCGCCCCACCCGATCGCCGGTTTGAATATTTAAATTCCCAGCCCTCGCCCTCGGGGGGGTGGTCCGCCATTTCCTCTAATCCTTACCCTCTCCTTGGGAAGAGGGCGGGCGCGCCAGCGGCCGGGTGAGGGGTCTCTGTGGCGTGTAGCGCAGAGTCTCGCATCTCAGAGACTCTGCGGCTTTTCATCAGATTTGGGCTTGCGGCTGGCGCAGACGCTTACTGTGGCGCCTGCGATCTTGCGGACTGCCGGCGATCATAGATCGCCGCTACAGGCGCCGCGCGAGATTGCGCTTGACATTGTCCGGTTTCATGATAGGCTATTAAAGTGGGTCTTTCAGGCGGGGCCAAAGCGCCTGGAGCCGGGACCGAAACAATAACAGGAGCGGGGCCGCAAAAGCGCTCTGAATGAGGATAACGAATTGAAAGGCAACGAGTTCACCATCAGAATCCCGCCGCAAGATCGCGTCGCAGAAAAAAAGAATTCTTTTTTTAAAAAACGAAGCTAGGAAGTTATTGATAACAAAGGACCGCTGTGGAAAAAACAGCCAAAACGAACCTGAAACGAAGCTAGCCAAGTTGTTGAAAACACGTAATGGGCGAAAAAACGAACCGAAATCCTGAAGCGCCGGGTGGGCGGCGTTCTCCCGTGTGGTTCATCGACTGGCTGGCACAAAACTTTGACAATTTCCTGACAATTGCTGTAAGGTAAATGCCCCGAGGAGAAATCAGTGAGAAAATTTTCCATTACGGTCATTGTTGGGACATTCCTATTAGCCGCTTGCAGCATGTCGGGTTCGTTGAAATCCAAGCGAGCCGTGCAGGGCGCCATCGAGGCCCATCTCAGAGGCAACTCGCACCTCTCGATGCAAAACTTTAATACCGAGATCGAAAACGTGACGTTCAAAGACGACACGGCGGACGCCCTCGCCAAGTTTGTGTCCAAGGAGCCACCGCACAATGCAGTGGAAGTCCGCTACCAGCTCAAGCTGGACGGGCTGCATTGGAAGGTGGTCTCAAGCGCGCCGACGGGCGGCCAGGGAATGGGCACGCACATGGGTGGCGCCGGTTCGATGGCCGCGCCTTCCACCCCGCAAGGTCATCCCGAGGCTCCCATGGAACCCAGCCACTAGGCGAACTTCCTTCGTCATTCGCTGGCGGCCGCACAAGGGTTCTGCGATGCTTCCCTGCTCCTCGCCTTTCCGTCACCACACAAGGTTGATCCACCGGCTTCCTGCTCTCCGAATCCACCCTGGCGCAAGGTTAGGTGTATCCTAGTTCTGAGGGGTTTGGAACATGTCCGGTACGGGAGCGGGGCGAAGGTGGCTGGCGCTCTGTGCCATTGTAGCCTTGGCAAGCGCGGCTCTCGGCGCCCAAAATCAAGGGCAGAGTGCAACGGATTTTTTAAAGCAAGGCAATGCGTTTTCCCGCCAGCAGAAATGGGCGCAAGCGGCGGAAGCGTACCAGAAGGCGGCAAAGCTTTCACCCGGCTCGGCCCAGGCCCACGACCTGCTGGGCAACGCATTGGCGGCTCAGCAAAAAATCTCCGGCGCCCTTCAGGAATACCATCGGGCGTTGCGCCTCAATCCCAACCTCGCGGGTGTTCATCGGGACCTGGGCGCTCTGTATGAAAGCATGGGCAAGCTTCCGGAAGCTCTGGAGGAATACCGCCTGGAGTTGCGCTCACACCCTGCGGATGCTGAAGCCCAGGCCAGCGTGGCGCGCGTGCTGGCTTCGAGCGGAAAGTACCAGAAGGCCGTCCAGGAATACAGCCGGGCTCTCAGCCTTCAGCCTAACAATGCAAGCATTCAATCGTCGCTCGCCGCCGCACTCCTCGAGGCCGGCGAGATTAAGCAGGCCGTCGAAGCTTACCGCAAGGCGGAGAAACTCGCCCCGAATGATGCCGACATTCATGCCGGCTTGGCCAACGCCCTCACTCAGGCGGGAAAATTTTCCGATGGGGTCACAGAGTATCAGGCCGCGGTGCGCCTGCGGCCGGACGACCCTGATCTGCATTACGATCTGGCCAGTGCGCTGCGGGCGGATGGCAACCTGATCCCTTCCATCTACGAATACCGCCAGGCTGTTTCCCTGCGCCCTAACCAGACCGATTACCGCTACGACCTGGCCGCGGCCTATCGTGCGGCAGGAGATTACGCGGACTCTGAAAAGGAGTTGAAACAAGTCATCCGCCAACGCCCGGAGGACGCCGCCGCACACGCGGAGCTTGCCGCCACCTATCTTTCCGTTGGCGATCACCTTGCCGCCGTTACCCAATATCAGGAAGCTCTCCGCCTGAAGCCGGGAGATGCGAAGCTTCACGAAGAGCTCGGGCTGGTTTTGAGAAAAACCGGAGACCTGACCGGCGCCGTCCGGGAACTTCGGCAGGCTACCCGGCTCTCCTCTGAGACGGCCGCTTACCATCGGAACCTTGCGGAATCTCTGGAGGCCGCGGACGACGTGGACGGCTTCATCCTCGAATATCAGCAAGAAGTGCGCCTGCGGTCGCAGGACCCGGAGGCCCATCTCCACCTTGCCAACGCTTACATGTCGGCGAGCAAACTCAACGAAGCTTTGGGCGAATACCAGGTCGCGGTGCAGCTAAATCCCCAGAGTCCCCAGCTCCATTACCGGCTGGCCGTGGCCCTCAAGGCGGCGGGGAAAACAGCCCAGGCGCGGGCGCAGCTTGAACGCGCCGTCCAGTTGCAGGCCGACTACCCGGAGGCCCTGGAAGCTTTGGGAGATTCGCTGGTGGCTGAGAAAAATTATCAGCTTGCCGTTCCGACTTACCGCGATGCCCTGCGTCTCGAACCGGAAGATGCCAGCCTTCACGCACGCCTCGGAGAAGCCCTCAAACAAAACGGCGATCCGCAAGGAGCCGTTCGAGAGTTGCAACAGGCAGCGAAATTGGCTCCCGGAGTTGCCGAGTACCGCCTCAAGCTCGGCCAGGCGCTCGCTCAAAAGCCGGATGATTCAGCGCTCGCCATGAATTTGGGAATCGCGCTTGCAGGGCTGAGCGATTGGAGCGGCGCAATCGGCGCCTTCCGGCAGGCGCTAAAAATCGAGCCCCATTCGGCCGAAGCTCATACGAACCTGGCCGCGGCGCTTGAACATTCCGGAGATCGGCAGGGCGCGGCGGCCGAAGCCCAGGCGGCTTTGAAGATTACTCCAAACTCTCCCCGGGCGCATTGCCTGCTGGGATTGGCGTGGCTCGGCCAGGGAAAACTCGATGACGGGATCGGCGAACTCCGGGAGGCGTTGCGCGATAATCCCAATTACAATGAAGCGCGACTGCGGCTGGCAAACGCCCTCCGGCAGAAGGGCGACCTCTACGAGGCCGTCGGGCACTATAAGGAATATTTACGTTCCCGGCCTAATGACGTGGACGTCCACCTGATTCTCGCCGAAGTGCTCAACACCAGAAAGGACTACCCCGGAGCCATCGAGCAATGCGAGGAAGCTGTTCGGCTCGAACCCAACAATCCGAAGGCTCACTACCAGCTTGCCGTCAATCTGGAAAAGGCAGGCAAGCGAGAACAAGCCCGGCAGGAATACGAAACCTATCTACAGCTTGCTCCTGGGGCGCCGGACGCCGCGGAAGTTCGCGCGCACCTGAAAAAGTTGGCGGAGCGGGCCAGCCGCGATTGACATAACAATCGGTCCGGCAAAACTGCCTTCGCCTTTAGCAGGCTGCTCGAAACCGATCCTCATCTATGTCCCAGCACTGCTTTGGCGATCGTCTGAAGCTGCATGAATGACGTTCCTTCGTAGATCTTCCCTATTTTCGAATCGCGCAGGTACTTTTCGACGGGATAATCTTTGGTGAAGCCATACCCTCCGAAAATCTCGACGGCCTCGGAGGCCACGCGCTCGGCCACCTGAGCAGAAAAATACTTTGTCATGGCGGCTTCTTTCAGAAAGGGTTGCCGGGCGTCCTTCAGGCGGGCGGCATTATACGTCATCAAGCGCGCGGCTTCGATGTCGGTCGCAAGGCGGGCAAGCTGGAACTCGATGGCTTGGAACTCCGCGATCGGCTTTCCGAATTGCTTGCGTTCGCGCGCGTAGCGGGCGGCGTGGTCGAACGCGCCGCGGGCCACGCCCAGCATTTGCGCGCCGATTCCGATGCGTCCTTCGTTGAGCGTTTCAATGGCGACTTTGTAGCCTTTTCCCACCTCGCCCAGCACGTTCTCTTTAGGCACGCAGCAGTCTTCCAGGATCAGCTCACACGTCGAGGAGGCTCGAATCCCCAGCTTGTCTTCCTTTTTCCCAACTGAAAAGCCCGGCATGGAACGCTCAACCAGAAACGCCGTCACGCCCTTGTAGCCGAGTTCGCGGTTTACGGTGGCAAAGAGGATATACAGCCCGGCTTCCTTGGCGTTGGTGATCCAGAGCTTCCGCCCGTTCAGGACGTAATGGTCGCCCTCTTCTTGCGCCCGCGTTTCGAGCGCGAAGGCGTCGCTGCCGGAACCCGCCTCCGAGAGCGCGTAGGCGCCCACCGTATCGCGCGCCAAGCGCGGCAGAAAGGCCTTTTTCTGAGCCTCCGTGCCCCACCGCATGAGGGCGTTCGAGACCAGCGTGTTCTGGACGTCAATCACCACACCCGCCGAGGCATCGACGCGAGAAAACTCCTCGATTGCCAGGATCGCCATGAAGAACGTGCCGCCGCTTCCGCCGTACGCCTCCGGCGCTTCAATGCCCATGAAACCTTGTTCGAAAAACTTATCCACCAGTTCCTGCTTGAACACGCCCTCGCGATCCATCTGGGCGACGTGCGGACCAATTTCCTTTTCGGCAAACTCGCGCGCCGCCGCCTGGAACATCTGCTCTTCTTCGGTCAAGGTGGTCAAGGGTTGAATTGAAGCCACCGGTGCCGTTACGGGTTCAGCCATGCGAAATAACCTCCCCTGAGAACCCTCATCTTATCACCAACGTGTGATTGCGCAACAACGCTCCCACAAGAGGGCGGGGATTAATGCTGGCCTATTGAGAGTTGCAAAATATAGAGGTTGAACTGTCTCGAAATCTTCCGAGGCTCGTCCGTTACCGCCGCACACGCGCTATTGGGGAAGCAGGCCGTAGACATCGAGTTGGCCTTAAGTTGATCTTGCCTTTGACGATTGCCGGCGCCCGGAGCCTCATTCAAACCCTTACGACAACGTTTACCATTGGACGCCGGGATAAAGGCTGGACAGGTGCTCGGCGCGATATGACCATTGTCCCGTTTCGTCGAGTTGCCAAACGACCTGGGGAGAGGTTTCCGGTGTGACTTCCATGACGCGTGCGGTCTCCGGTGAACCGCTATTGTCGCCGATGTCAAAGGTAACGTCGTTGTTATCGAGGATCTGCATGCTGCCTAAAATCGGCGCATACATTGGGAGGATGTCTTGCCACAGGACCTGGGTGGTCTTGTCCGTTTCGTCAATGCTGAAAATGGGGACGCGGCTATAGCAGGGATTCGCGCCAGCCGTTCCGCAAACTGTTCCATCATCAAAAACTCGGCCCGACCCGTTGTCGAACATCCCGAACTTGAAGGTGCCGGTGCTATTGGGACTAAGAATAATAGGATAATGCGCCGCATAAGGCCAGTCGGCGGAGCCGCCATTTTGCATGGTGAAATTCCCCTGGTAACCAAAACGCCAGAGGATGTCGCCGGACCCCTGACCGTCTTCGTAATCGATCTTGACGACCCAGCCCTGAAGCCGAACCGAAAGAAGCAGGTTTCCATCGTCCGGGGAATAATCGATGCCGTTCGAGTGCGTCCAATCGGTTGCGGAATACGGATGGCGGTTGACGTCCAAGTGGTCAAACGTGTCCCACACCCAAACCGGATTGAAATTCTGGTCAAGGTCTACCAGCGCATCACCCAACACCTGAGTTCCGTTAATGTTCTCGGTGTGGTTGACGATAACAACCACGTGACCCTTGGCAGGCCCCTCGGAAATATACGCAAAGTCATGGTGCATGTCCAAAGCTGTCCAGGTAACCCCCAAATTCGCGAGTTTCTGGTTCAGTTCTGGAATCGTTATCTGCCGAATCGTGTTTCCAGCAAGATCAATTTCACGCAGCACCGATAAATCATCGTATGGATTGCCGACGGCAGCTTGGCTTACGGGACCAATGATGACCATCAAATGGCCGTTGGGAAGCAGCTTGATGGGGTTAATAATCAACTCCCCGCCTTGATCGTCAAAGTCGTAGTACCAAATCAAGTTTCCCTGCAAATCGACTGCCACCGCATGGAGCAACGTTGTCGTGGCTCCCACGAGGTCCATCATATAGACTCCGGGGTTAGGGGTAAGACTGCTTGAAGCCGTTACGGTCATCTGAGGGATCACGTTTGATGGCGGCCCTTGTGTTTCGAAGGTATGATCGTCATCCTGAAACTGGGCCCCGCCCGGCAGCGCAACCACAGCCCGCATGTGGTAGGCGCTGAAGGCCCTCATGCCTGCCACCAGAACATTCACGGGCCCGCCGCCCGTAGGCGCAGGGCTCGTCCCCGTGCCAAGGCCGCAGGAAGTGTCCGGACCGAATTCGATCTTGGCATTGCCGCCATCGGGCACCGTGATCGAATACTCCGCCACCAGGGGATTATTGGTGGTTGAAACCTGGCCCGGTGCTATAACTCATACTATGGCCGTGGCCGTTATGGAAGGGTTCGCGACGCTTTTCGCCTCAATCGTGACCGAGTTTGGCAAACCAAGGTCCGGAGCCTTATAGGAACCCGTTGAATCGACCGAGCCCTCATTCGTGCCGGAACTTAATATTGACCAAGTCACTGCCGTCTTTGTCGTGCCAGTCACGCTGGCAGTGAATTGCTCCGTGCTACCCGTTGACACGGCGGATTTTCCCGGGGAAATTGATATGAAGATATTGCTCGGCTCAACGGGCGCGGTCGGGGCGCTTTGCGAACTTTGCCCGCAATTGAAGGCTAGAACAGCTTCAACCAGCACTAAAATAATAAACGCTGCACCGCTCCTGAATTTCACTGGGATACCCTCATGTCCATAAGAGAAAAATGGAGAAATCGAACTCCGTGTTTATTAAGAAACTCTAAACTGGCGTAGTTTAATCGTCATAGTTCGCGATGTAAAGAATTATTCAGCAAAACTTTTTTCATTTTTTATCCGTGCCACGCAGGAAGGATTGTAATGGTTGGGAATCGGGTGATACCCTGGAGCGTTTATTTTTCAATGCCTTGTACTCGTCAGGGCTGCGACGTTCTCAGCCGTTTTTGCGGGTTGCAAAGTGCTCAAAAGGTTTGAAGGCGTCGCGGAGGGCGCGCTGGTATTGCCGCACGTCGTAGCCGCGCCAGGCTTCCCACAGGGTGAAAGCGCGAAAGCGGTCGTCAGGAAGTTTGGAATCGGCGTCGGTGATAATGTACTCGACGGTTTCTCCCGGGCGCAGCTTGACTCCGCCGGCTGGCGCAGACCGCCGTTTTCTGCGGTCTGCGATTTCGCGCAGCGAAACTTTCTCGCTCCGCAGCGGCCAGTCCCTTCGGGACTTCGCAGAGCGTCAAAGACAACGCTCTGCGCCAGCCCCGGAAGGACGAAAAAGGTAGGGAGCATGCTGGATTGTTGTTAGATTGCACTCAGTTTGCTGATAAGTTTTCGATAATCTCGGAGTCAGATGATCTGAAGAACAAGTTGCCAGCCCTTTCGCGAGACTTTTCCAAAGTTGCGGAAAAACTTCGGAACGAGATCGCCCATTCATCTCAGGAGCAGAAGAGTTCGGCTTTGCTAAAGCGTGAAAGCCTCCTCCCGTTCATCGATAGTGCTCTGAAGCTTCAGGAACAGTTGCTCGAATTGTTAAGAGTCGCTTGATTCGCGAGAATTGGGTTTCAACACCCTCGCCCAGGGTGGTCGGTGCCCCGATGGATCGGTACGTTCTTTCCCCTTTGGTGAGCTACAGAAATTTTGCATTGGACAAGGCGACGGTAGCGGGGCTCCATCCAGATTCACTACGTACGATTGCCGCTGGGGTCTCGGGCTTGAGAAAATCGCACGGTCAGCAGAACACTGACAGAAGCCCGCTGGGGAGAATCAGCCATGGATTACATCCATCGAAACACTGTGTGGGGTTTCCGCGACCGAGTTTGCAAGAATCTAATCTTCCTGAATTCCGCGCGGAGTGATAATGCAGACGTCCATCTTGTTACGGCCCTCATCACATCACTTCTCGGGTTAATTGTCTTTCCGTATGCGGAGATCGAGGAATCAAAATATACGTCATTCCGCAGACACAGACTCGATGATCTGTCCCGCACAGGATGGCCCAGATGGACGTTCGACATCGCCTCATCGGACAATCTCCAGGACCTCGTGGGCCATTTGCGCAACGCGATAGCTCACCGGCGTCTGCTCTTCGACTCAGATAGTCGGGAGCTCGTCGCCGTGAAAGTGCAATTTCGGGATCGGAAGGATCCAAAAGGACCTGACGACTGGGGGGCGACTATAAACGCGGCTGAGCTGCAGAAATTTGTACTGCTCTTTGCAGAGATGCTCAAAGAATGGGAACGTGATTATTCCTAGAAGCTATTTCAAAACCCTCCGCAAGACGATCATGAAGCAGGCGATATGAAAGCGGGTAGCGCAGACCGCCGTGGTTGCGGTCTGCGGCTTTTATGTTGTTGGGAAGAAAACCCTCGGACCTCAAAACCGGAGGTTCGCGCTACCCGCCGGCAAAGCTGCCCGCGCGGGGGCAAAATGCTCAAAAGGCCTGAAGGCGTCGCGCAGGGCTTGCTGGTATTGCCGCACGTCGTAACCGCGCCAGGCTTCCCACAGGGTAAAAGCTCGGAAGCGGTCGTCAGGAAGTTTGGAACCTACCTCGCCGGGAACCAGCCTCCAACTCTCGAAGGAATTTATTTCCCCTCCCTGATAGAATATCCTACGGCGCGGGCCGGTAACTTTTTCGGAAATTGACAGGAGGCTGTTGATGGAGAAACTCGGTGTAGGCATTGTGGGGACGGGTTGGGTTTCAGGCGAGTACATTCGCGCCTTCGAGGCCGAGCCTCGCACCGAGGTGCGGGCGCTGGTGAGCCGGGAGAAAGAGCGCGCCCATGCCAAGGCGGAAGAATACGGGATCACCCGCGCGCGGGCTTACGAGCATCTGGAGCAGATGCTCGACGACCCGGGCATCCAGATCGTGGTGCTTGCCACGCCCCACCCGCTGCACGTGGCACAGGGTGTTGCCGCAGCCAAGGCGGGGAAGCATATCGTTATTGAAAAGCCTGTGGCGCTCAACCTTGCCAACCTGCGAAGGCTCCAGTCCGCCGTCGAGGCGGCCAAAGTCAAAACGGTGGTCAGTTTTGTGTTGCGGTGGAACCCGCTGTTCGAAACTATTCGTGCCATGCTCGAGGAAGGAACGGTCGGCAAGATTTTTTACGCGGAGGTCGATTACCTGAACGCTTCCGACCCCGCGCATGCCCACCATGCCTGGAACATCAAAAAGGAAATGGGAGGCAGCAGCCTTCTGACCGGCGGTTGCCACGCTGTCGACGCGCTGCGCTGGTTTGTGGGCAAAAAGGCCGTGGAAGTTTTTGCTTATGCCAATACCAGTTCGGAAAATCCTTTGCACTACGAGTATGAGCCGAACAGCGTGACGCTGGTGCGCTTTGAAGACGGGACGATCGGCAAGGTGGCATCGTCGATCGAGTGCGCGATGCCTTACGTCTTCAACATCCAGTTGCTCGGAGACAAGGGAACCATCCGCAACAACCAGCTCTTTACCAAACGCTGGCCGGGGCAGAAGGGCTGGGCAACCGTTCCCACAGTGCTGCCCGACAGCGGCGATGTGACCCACCATCCCTTCCGCGCGGAAGTCAGCCACTTTGTGGACTGCATCGTCAATAACACCGAATCCCACGCGGCCCTTCAAGACGCCGCCATCACTCACGAAATCTGTTTCGCCTCGGAAATTTCCGTGCGCGAGCACCGCCCTGTCTCTTTGCCGCTTGCCTAGGATTCTGGCTGCAAGAAAACTTTCGGTCAGGTTGCTGAAAAAACAATCGCGCGACGTCATCCTGAACCCGTTCGCCCTCCGCTCGCAAACGGCCCTGAGCGAAGCGAAGGGTCTCAGGGTAAACTCCGTGAAGGATCTGCTTTGTTCGTTTTCAACGGTAGCCACGGCATGTTTTTTATGCCGTGGGTTGGTGGGATCGTAACTGTAGGCGCGGTGTCCCCACCGCGCGCTCGTGGCATGGCCCTCTGGGCCATGTCTGGCCACGGGCGGGACGCCCATGCCACACCCCGGGCCGTGAGGACACGCCCCTACAGCCGACGCCGTGGCTGCCCAGGCTGATCACAGCAAGAATCGGATTGCTACGGAATTGCTTCTCGTTGAAGATGGTTCTCGAAGGAGAACCGGATTATGCATTCGCCGTCAGAAGACTACCGCCGGATCGAAAAGGCGATTCTTTTCTTGGATGAGCAATTTCCGGCCCAGCCGAGCCTCAGCGAAGTTGCCCGGAGCGTTCATCTAAGCTCTTATCATTTCCAACGTTTGTTCAAGCGCTGGGCGGGGATCAGTCCCAAACGCTTCGTGCAATTTCTCACGCTCGATTATGCCAAGCGCGCGCTCGCGGAATCCGCAAGCGTTCTTGACGCAGCCTACGCGGCAGGTCTTTCGAGTCCCAGCCGCCTGCACGATCTGTTTGTGGCGGCGGAAGCTGTGACGCCGGGCGAGTTCAGGAAAAGAGGCGCGAGCCTGCAAATTCGCTACGGTTTTCATCCCAGCCCCTTTGGGGAATGCCTGATGGCTCGGACCGAGCGCGGAATCTGCGCGCTCTTTTTTGTGCTTCGAGACAACCGCCAGGAGACGCTTGAGGATTTGCGACGCCGCTGGCCCGCCGCCGACCTGGTGAAAGACTCTGCGGCAACTGGACCTTTGCTCAAACACATCTTCAATGGCCGCGGCAACCATGTGCCGCTCGATCTGCGCGGGACGAATTTCCAGCTCAAAGTCTGGCAGGCGTTGCTGGAAATTCCTCTGGGCGCGGTCGTGCCTTATGAAAAGATCGCAGAATGCGTCGGCAAGCCCCGAGCCACTCGCGCCGTAGGAACAGCCGTGGGGCAGAACCCTATTGCCTTCCTCATTCCTTGCCACCGGGTCATCAGAAAAGTGGGCGCCATCGGCGGCTACCACGGCGGCGTGACCCGCAAACGCGCCATGCTGGCCTGGGAAGCCGCGCGGATCGACCAAGGGAAATAGTGGCCGCCTCAGCGGTACCCGTTCGCTCTTCCCGTCACTCCAAATCCTTCCCAATGTCATTCCGGGCCCCTTTCAGCATCATTCCGAACCCCTCCCAGTGTTCATTCCGAGCGCAGCGAGGAATCTGCTTTTGCTCTCTCAGGATAAACTCCGCGAGGAATCTCGCTTCGTTTCGTTCAGGGCTTGTCGGGCTCAAGGCTGTTATCCAACGATTAATAGGCTAGCCATGCGGCCATGGCGAGGTTTTCCAGACCGAGCGGCGCGGGCGAAATTTCAGGTTCGTTTTAGCTTCGTTATTTTTCACATCGTGTGTTTTCAACAACTTGGCTAGCTTCGTTTTAGCTTCGTTTTCGGTTCGTTTTGGCTGTTTTTTCCACAGCCCCTCTTTGGTTTCAACAACTTCCTAGCTTCGTTTTGCAAAAAAAGAATTCTTTTTTTCTTCTCAACTTGTTTCCCGTCCTCAGTTCTGGCTCCGGCGCCCATTCTGCAGGCCGTCCCATTGCCAATGAGACTAGCACGCTAGGCCTATTTTGTCAAGCTTTTTCTGTGCGTAAGCGTAGAGCGGATCTTTAGATCCGCGGCTGGCGTAGCGGCGGGTTTACCCCGCCACTGTCGGCGCGGAGTTCCCACCGCGCGTACCTTTGTAGCGGCGAACTGCGTTCGCCGGTTCGTCTTCCAATAAAATCCGGCGATCATAGATCGCCGCTACAGCAAGCAGCGCGAACCTCCGGGGCTGGCGCAGACCCTCTGGGTCTGCGGTTGAGTTAGAAAGAAAAGGCCGCCGCAACCTCGACATGGCGATAGAATACAGCACCGTGAATGCCCATCACCAGAAGAGCCGCGGACCTCAAAACCGGAGGACCGCGCTTGCTCCGAACGGGGATTCAGACCATTCATTTTGAAGAGCCCGCCAAAGCGCAATGAACCGTTTGGGCCGCTGAAACGAATAACAAGTAGGAGGCATGGCACCGGTGGAAGATGGACAGGACTTGCGGGACAGATTGAGGCGGGGTGACGCCGAAGCCTTTGGAAGGTTTTACTGCCAGCATGCTGCCCGCCTTCGAGCGTTCTTGCGCCGCTACCTGGGCGATGCGAAGGCCGCAGAGGATGTTGCACAAGATGCCTTTCTGCAATTGTGGCAGCATCCGAATGGTTTTGATCCGGCACGGGCACCGCTGAAGGCGTACCTGTTCGGGATCGCCGCCAAGCGGGCCGCCGACTGCTGGAGACATCGGGCGCGAGAGGAGAAGAGGGCCGCATCCCCGCAGGCTTGGCGCGGAGCCGAGCTTGCGACGCTCATGGAAGAAGCCTTAGGGCACCTCGAACCGGAGTCCCGCAGCCTGCTATGGTTGCGCGCGGTCGAGGGTTACTCCTGTACGGAACTGGCGGCGATGCTGGATATTCCGCTCGGAACAGTGAAGTCGCGGCTGTTCGCCGCACGCGAGCAACTGCGCCGCATTTGGAGAGGGGAAAGACCTCAGGAGGAGTTATGAACTGCGACGAAGTTCAGCCATTTGTTTCCGCCTTGCACGACGGCGAGAGCGTACCACGAGAGGCTGCCGAGCATATTCGAAGTTGCTCGGCGTGCCAGGCTCGACTCGAAGACTACGCCAGAATGGATGTCGAATTGCGTTTGCTCGCCAGCCGCGCACCAGAAGAAGCTCCCACCGAGATGCCGCACCTTCCTCAACTCAGACGGCATTGGGGTCACGCCTTGACCGCACGCGTGCGGGTCCCTCGCTTTGCCGTGGGCGTGGGGCTGTTTGCTATCCTGAGCCTCTCGGTCGGACTGGGTTGGATGCGAGCGCAGAGCCGCGGGCCTTGGTTCCAGTTCGACCTCAGCGATGCCGAGAATCAGGCCAAGGTGGGCTGTCTAACTCAGGCTGGGGACGAGTGGACCGGAGGCTTTGTGACGACAGGCGCCCACCAGAAGATCGGCATCCGCGTCAAGGCATTGGACGTTCAGAAGGATTTGGTGCGCCTGAGTGTCAAGGCGCGGGTCTTCGAACCCGCGCCGGGGAACAAGGCGGAGAAGGCGGCGAACTACACGAGCAGTTCTCTTTCCCAAAAAGTGATTGATCGGATCTTCGCCAACACCGCTCCGCGAGAATTTGATTACGTGCCTGGGCGAACGCTCGAAATCCCCGTCGAGGGAGGAGGCAAGGTACTGTTAAGCGGCGAAGTGTTCAAGATTCGCCCCAGCTTCCCGGCGCAGTGGTATCCCCTGACCCTCCAGCCCGACGAGATCGCACTGAGCAAGCCCGCCTTGGCTCGGGGCAATGAATTCCTCGGGAAAATTCAAGGGGCTGGCAGCGCTCGCGGGGAGGATGCGGCCATCGGAATCTGCGCCCCGCCCCTGGGCGCTTTTGTGTTCGCTCTCAAGCCTTTTGAGGGTGCGGTTCAGGGCGTAGCCGAATTCGGCGAGGTTCGCTTCAACCTCGACGGCGAGGAGTACACGCTTTTCTCAGCCACCCCAATCACGGGCGGCCAGCAACCTCGTGAAATTTGGGTTTACCGAAGCCAGAATTGCCCGCCGTCCTGGAAGACGACTCCGAAGCATCCCAGCATGATTGGCTCAGGCAACATCTCGAACGTCTTGGACTTTTTGCACAAATAGCGGGTAGCGGTCCTTCAGGTCGGCATTTGGGGGCCGGGCCGGGCTAAAGAGTCTGTGTGATAACCCGAGTTGCGTGTCATTCCGAGGAGCCGCAGGCGACGAGGAATCTCGGGGCTGGCGCAGACCCTCTGGGTCTGCGGTTGAGTTAGAAAGAAAAGGCCGCCGCAACCTCGACATGGCGATAGAATACAGCACCGTGAATGCCCATCACCAGAAGAGCCGCGCTACTGGCTTCTTAACCGATTGGAACGAATGGGAGGAGATGGGAACTATGGAGGTGGAGATGAAAGGTCAAAGGAAGTTATTTCTTGCCCCACTTGTGGTGGCATTGCTGGTCAGTTGGGGGTGTTCCCCAAATGCGAAATCCCCGGTGAGTTCGACTTTGAGCGAGTCCGCATCAATCAAGCCGTTCCTGGGACGCTGGGATTTAACCGTCAAGACGCCGACCAAGGACCGCGGGTCCTGGCTTGAAATTTCGGAGAAAGAGGGCGTGGCAGAAGGCTTGATGTTGGGATTTGGAGGCCATGCGCTTCCCACAGAAAAAATCCAGGCCAAGGACGGGACGATCGATATCATGCCGCCCAAGGGTTTATTCCCCGAGGGTACCGAGTTCAAGGGGAAGCTTACCGACGGGCGAATCGCGGGCACTGCAACGAACGCCAAGGGCGAGACCTGGCAATGGACCGGCCAGAAAGCGCCGTCGCTTGAACGGACGGGCACTCCGAAATGGGGCAAACCCATCCGGTTGTTCAACGGCAGGAACCTTGACGGCTGGAGGCTTCGCAATCCCGTCCCAAGCGCTGTTTGGAGCGTCCGGCACGGCGCGATGGTTAAGACTGCGAAGAGTTCGGATATTATCACGACCTCCAAATTTGAGGACTTCAAGTTGCACGTCGAGTTCAAATGCGATGGCTCCTGCAACAGCGGCGTGTATCTGCGAGGCCGCTACGAGGTGCAAATCGCAGAGCCCGCGGGTGAAATTCCTCCCAACCTTAGTCTGGGCGCCATCTACGGCTTCATTGCCCCGAACCCGGCCGCGAAGGTCCGGCTGGGGAAATGGCAAAGCTACGATATCACGCTGGTGGGACGAACCGTCACCGTGGTTTTGGACGGCCAGACGATCATCGACCAGCGCGAGATCCCGGGCATTACCGGCGGCGCGCTCGACAGCGATGAAGCGGCGCCGGGGCCGATTTATCTGCAGGGTGGCGAACATGGACAGGTGGCGTTTCGTAATATCGTGATTACGCCAGCGCTTCCGCAGAGTTAAAGCGATCAGGAGTCGCGGTGGAGCGGGCAGCCACGGTACCGGTTCGTGCCGTGGGCTTTTTACGGATCACACCTTTAAGAACCCACGGCATAAAAACGATGCCGTGGCTTTACGAATGAGCCAGCAATGGCCGCTGGCGTAACAGATCATCTTTGGAGTGTTACCGATCTTGTGGCACTATGGGAGAGCGAAGAGCGGAGGTTGGAAAGAGCGGCCTAATGATGGCTGATTCGTCAGTTGTTTGTCCCTTGTGGAAACCGAAGGACCGAAGATCACATGGTGGCAAGCGCTTCTATGTTACACCTATGCCCTGTATACGGTGTAACATGCCGGTCGCTGTTCCGCTTCCGGTTTGGCGGCAGATGAAGAACGGATCAGCGCGCGTGATTTGCGAGCCGTGTTCCATAATCGTGGATCAACGGCTAGGTTCAAAGTAGCCCACTACCTCCGGCCGCTACCCCTTGCTCTTCCCGGTTGAATCTGCAATTATCAGGAATTCGGTTTCGAACTCATTTCAATTCACTTGGAGGCGTCATGCCAGTTGATTCTAACCGTCCCAGCCGCACCATCCTGGAAGGAAGGGACCGCGCCCCAGCGCGCGCCATGCTGAAGGCCATCGGCCTCAGTGACGCCGACCTGGCGCGGCCCATCGTGGGCATTGCCAACACCTGGATAGAGACCATGCCGTGCAATTACCATTTGCGGCGCCTGGCCGCCAAGATCAAGGAAGGCGTGCGCGCCGCGGGCGGGACGCCCATGGAGTTCAACACCATCGCGGTTTCCGACGGCGTCACGATGGGCACGGAGGGCATGAAGGCTTGTCTCATCAGCCGCGAGGTGATCGCCGATTCGATCGAGCTGGTGGGCCGCGGGCACATGTTTGACGCGATGGTGGCGCTGGTAGGCTGCGACAAGACGATTCCTGGCGGCGCGATGGCCCTGCTGCGGCTGAACGTGCCGAGCGTGCTGCTCTATGGCGGATCGATTGCGGCGGGGAGCTTCCAAGGCCGCGACGTGACCGTTCAGGATGTTTTTGAAGCCGTGGGCGCCAATGCCGCGGGGAAAATGTCCGACGCGGATTTCAATTCGCTGGAAAACGTGGCGTGCCCGGCGGCGGGCGCCTGCGGCGGCCAATTCACCGCCAACACAATGTCTACCGTTATGGAATTCATCGGGCTTTCCCCCATGGGAGCGAACAGCGTCCCGGCCATGGACCCCAGGAAGGATGAGGTCGCCTTCGAGGCCGGGAAGCTGGTGATGGACTTGCTGAGGCGAGGCGTGCGTCCGCGCGACGTCCTGACTCGCAAGGCCTTTGAAAACGCGATTGCCAGCGTGGCCGCGACGGGCGGGTCCACCAACTCCGTGCTGCATCTACTGGCGATGGCCGAGGAGGCCGGTGTGCCGCTTTCCGTCGACGATTTCGACGCCATCAGCCGCCGGACCCCGCTGATTGCGGACTTGAAGCCGGCCGGCAAATACGTGGCCGTCGATGTGCACAATGCCGGAGGCATCCCGCTGATCGCCAAAAAGCTGATCGAAGGCAAGCCGGGCGTGCTGGACGAAACGCAGATGACTCCGACCGGGCGGACACTGGGCGAAGAAGCTCGCGCCGCGAAAGAAACACCCGGGCAGGATGTGATCCACTCCGTCTCGAACGCGCTCAAAAGCACCGGCGGACTGGTGATCTTGAAAGGCAACCTGGCGCCGGAGGGATCGGTGGCGAAAATTACCGGGCACGAGCGTCTTGAGCATCGAGGCCCCGCGCGCGTCTTCAACAGCGAAGAAGAGGCCATGCAAGCGGTGACCGGCAAAAGCCTTAAGGCCGGAGACGTAGTCGTCATCCGGTACGAGGGGCCGCGCGGCGGTCCGGGAATGCGCGAGATGCTGGGCGTGACGGCGGCAATCGTCGGCGAAGGCTTGGGCGAATCCATCGCCTTGCTCACCGACGGACGCTTCAGCGGCGCGACGCGAGGTTTGATGGTCGGGCACGTGGCGCCGGAAGCCGCCCACGGAGGTCCGATTGCCGCCCTGAAGGATGGCGACATGATCAAGTTCGATATCAACGCGCGGCGTTTGGACGTTGAACTCTCGGACGCAGAAATCGCCAAGCGGCTTGCCGATTGGCGCGAGCCCGCGCCACGCTACACCACCGGGGTCTTTGCCAAATACGCCGCCTTGGTTTCCTCCGCAGCGGAAGGCGCAGTGACGCGCGCCAAATTTTAGCGCGCGCCGGGAGCGCGATGGTGGGCCAATTTGGCTGGGGTAGCGGCGAGTTTACCTCGCCATATGGCGGCATAAAGCCGCCTCTACGTCAAAATGACCCACTACCGGGAGCGCCTGGCCCTTGCTGAGGAGAGCAATTTGTGCGATAATCGGCCTTTAGCGAGATGAATCAAGATTCAACATCCTATCTCCTCGGCGAGGCTCCGGCCCGGATGGAAAGAACCAAAGAGATGCGGGAGAAGAAGTGTATTCCGACCTCAAGACGCTGATTGAGCTCCAGAGAATCGACCAACAGGTCGCGGCCCTATCCTCGCAAATCGATGTCTTCCCCCAAGAAATCCAAACGCTCGAAAAACAATTGAGTGATTTTGTCCGCGCCCACGAGGAGCGCCAGCAACGCCTGGGCGCCAGCCAGAAAGAGCGCCGCGACCTGGAAGGCGAGATTCAGCTCATCCGTCAAAAAATCTCCAAGCACAAGGACCAGCTTTTCCAAGTCAAGACCAACGAGCAGTACCGCGCCATGCTGAAAGAGATTGAAGGAGAAGAGGTCAATATCGGCAGCATTGAAGACCAGATCATCGAGAAGATGATCGAGGCGGAGGACCTTCAGAAGCAGTTGAAGGAGGCCTCGGCAAGGCTGGAGAGCGAGAAGGCTCGCGTGGCCGCGGAAAAGAGCCGCTTGGAATCTCTCGCCAAGGCCGGCCGCGAAGAGCGGGAACGGGCGGTCCAGGAACGCCAAAAGCTTGCGGGCAATCTTGACGAAAGCGTCCGCAATCATTACGAACTGGTACGCCGAGGGCGCGACGGGGTTGCTCTGGCGGAGGTCCGCAATGGCATGTGCATGGCGTGCAATGTGCTCCTGCGCCCGCAGCTATACAATGAGGTGCGCGCCGGCGAATCTCTCTACGAGTGTGATAACTGCGCCCGCATCCTCTACAGTGTCGAACCGCTTCCGACCGCAGCCGAGGCGGGCGGGCAGCCGGCCGCCGTCCCAAGTTAATCCTTGCACTTCCAAGTTCTGCAATTCTTCCTATGTCCGCTAAAGTGCCCGAGACGCAAGAGGTGGTGGCCCATATCGACGGAGGCTCGCGCGGCAATCCGGGCCCTGCCGCCTATGGGGTTGTGGTGTGCAACGCCGAAGGGACACGCCTGGCATCGTTCTCCAAATTTCTTGGATGCGCCACCAACAATGTGGCCGAGTATCAGGGGCTGCTGGCCGCGCTCGGCTACGCCCTTGAGCACCGGCACTCCCGCCTGAAAGTTGTCTCCGACTCGGAATTGCTCGCCCGGCAGATTACCGGGCAATACAAAGTGAAGAACCCCGACCTGAAGATTTTGCACGAACGCGCCAGGACGCTGATCGCGCAATTGGATTCCTTCTCCATCAAACATGTTCTCCGGGAACATAACCGCGAAGCCGACCGGCTGGCGAACGAGGCTCTCGACGCGGCCGGGGGCAAAAAAGGGGCACAGGCGCCCCGCCCGGCAACCCCGCCACCCCTGCGCGCTTCCGCCACGTACCGTCAAGGTGTTTTGAGGCTCGATGAGACACTTCCGCTCGATGAAGGCGAGGAAGTCAGCGTGGAAATTCACCGCGCGAAGTAGCTTTGAACATGGGCAGCCACGGTCAATCGAGCTTTTGACTGACCGTGGGTTTGCCCTGCGGCTAGATGAAGTGCCGGCCAAGACCTGTCAAACAGACCGCAGGCGCACCGTGCCGGATTTAGGCAGCTTGTAACGCCGCAACCCTCCCGAACCGGCGCTCGGAAGGGGCTCCAGATCCAGCGTTTCCTCGCGGGGGACAAGCAGTTCGCCGGCACAGCCATCCGGCAACGAGACCGTCACTTCCCGGTTTCCGAGCTTCCCGCGGCCCCGGAAGGCGAGCGGCCCTTTCACCGTGAAGGCCGTCAGTTCCAGGAAATCCAGGTCGGCGAGTTGCGGGCGGATCTCGCAGCGCGCGAAGCCCGGATCGAGGGGGCGGATACCCGCCAGGCTCATGTAGGACACGTAGAGCGGCACCACGCAACAATGGCTCCACTCGAATGTCGAGTCAGGCTCGACGTGCCAATCTTCCTGCAGCGTGTTGTTCAGCCGCACCGAAGGCATCGTCGCCCAGCGCTCCCGGAAGTCCTTCACCACCACATCCGCGCGGCCGCCTTTGGCAAGCGCCCACAGACGCCAACCCTGGTTCGCAGGATAGGATAAGCCCATTTCCGGCGGACAGTCCGCAAGAGCCCGGAGGCCGGCCTTGATGTCTCCGTCCGGGCATTGATCGAAGAGGATCGCGTTGGAGAGAGACCGATCGCAGAGCCGGATGTTTTTCTCCTCCGCCAGCCAGGGCCGGTTGATGACGAAGAGCCTTCGCTGCGGGTCCCAAAAGTGCTTGACCGTTGCCGCCTGGATGCTTTCTCCGAGCCCCCTTGCCGTTTCGGCCCTCTCTCCGTCACCCATGATCCGGCAGAGCGGCGCGAGCGCGTGCTGTAACATCGCCGCCGCGTAGAGATTGAAGGCGCACTGCTTGTGCCGTTGGCGCTTGTAAGCGATGTGATCGATCCAGACGCAGGGAATGCCCAGGTGCTCAACCGGCAAAAGCCCGTCCTGCCCCACTTTCCCCGCCAGGTACTGGGCAAAGCGCAGCAGGCGCGGATAAGGCTCCCGGAGGGTATCAATATCCCCGGTATAGAGGTGGTAGTAGAAGCAATCGAGATTGAATTCCACCCCGTGATCGAGGAGCGGCCCCCACTTCGACAGGTGGAGTTCGCGCTCAAAGATGCGGGCCAGACGATCATAGGCGGGCCAGCAGTCGAGGAAATATCCGTCCAAAGTCATTCCCTGGCTGAACGTGGTCACAAACCGCGCAGGCAGGCGCGTCTCGCCAAAGGCCAGGTAGATGGCATGCAATTGATGAGCGCCGTCTCCGCTGTACTGCTGCCGCTCCCGGGCCACCCCATCCATGACGGTTTCAAGGGCTGAGTTGTGCTGCGTGTTGATGCTCGCCTCCATCAACTTCTGGAGCGCCGGCTCCGCGTAGCGAATCTGCGGCTTCTGCGGCCACGGAAAAATCCTCCGCCTCATCCCTACGTCGCGCACAACCACCCGGCCCGGATTTCCGTGAATATGCAGTTGCATCCAGCGGCAGGCCTCATAATCGAACTCCTCAAATTCATTCACGCCTTCCCGGCACAACAAGCGCGCCCAGCTATTCCAGTGCGTGTTGAGCAGCGCCGGGCCGCCCACCTGGTGAGCCTCCTGGACCATTAACTCAATCACCGTTCCCGCTGGAGCTTCCACCGTGAAATGCGGCCAGCCGACCATCTCCTCCGTGAACTCGAAGGTTAGGGCGGCCCCGCGCCGGCCATCCAGATTCACCTCCCACTCGCCCGGAGCAATCTCCTTCGCCGCGGGCTCGCGGATGGCCCGAAACGCCTCAGGAGGAACGAACTCGAAGTATTCTTCGCTCGGACGCAGCCATTCGATCCACAACGATTCGGCAAGCCCCGAGACCGGCACATCGTATTCGCGCATGTGCGGGATGCGGCGGGCGCGAAGTTCCGCCGACCCCAGTTCACCCTGAGTGTCCAGCAAGTAGTCGCTGTAGCTTGAGCAGACCGGCGGCTTGTTCGCGGGACACTCCAGCAGCCGCGGCGGCAGCCAGTTCTTGTCCTCTGTGAAGCTATTCGTCGTCCAGCCGTAGGGATAGAGCCGCGCGTCAAACTCCTCCTGCAGAGACCGCAGGTACCACCGTTTGTAGTGGCCGGGTTGCCAGGCCCGCGCCAGCAGCACCCGCCAGGCGTCATCGGAAACCAGCGTTTGTTTGCTCCCGTCCTGGTGCTCGATTTCCAGCCAGAAAAGGAACCCGGGCTTCCCTGCCGGCCAGGTTCCATCCCCCTGCCCATAGAAGAGGACCTGCGCCCCCACCACATTTCTCCCCGCCACCAGTGTCTCGGTCAAGTTCATGGGATCGGCTTCCAGCCAGCGAGGATCGCAAGGGGACGGTCCCCACTGGATTCGCTTGTCGTTGACCTTGAGCAGGTAGCGGCTGTCCGCAACCACCCAGCCTCGCGCCGCACGCGGTTTCTCCGGCAGTTCAAACTGCCGCCGAAACAACAGAAAGGTGTTCTGAAGGGTGCGGGCCGAAGGATACCAGATCCAGCGCGCGGGGCTGAGATCCGGCAGCGCCTCGCTGGCGGAGGCGGCCATCGATTCCTCCGGCGCGCCGAACGATACGGCGGCGTGGCCCTGCGGGCTGCGGCCTCCCACCAGCAGGATTCCCCCTGAAAGAGCCGATCCCTTGATGAAGTCCCGTCGTCGCATGCCGTTGTTCTTACCTCCCATCGGATTTTATACGGGGAACGATCGTCATTGATTTCCCTGTGCGCACAAAACATACACCTGCCACCGCCTCGATTCAAGCTCATGTACTCGTCCAGTAGATTAGTGACACTGGGGTTCCTTTCTTGGAGATGAGGATTAAAACTCCTGGGGAGTGAGGTAGCCCAACGCCGGGTGAGGAGCGGCCGAGCGGCGAGCAGGGTCACGGCCACGACCAAGACCAGAACAAAAACCAAAAAGAAAAAAGGGGACATTTCTAAAGAGCTTTGACACAGCGCGATACGCGGCATTGACAAATGTTCGGTTAAAGGTTAACGTTGATAGATAGTAACGGGGGGGCAAAGGCTTTTTTGGGGAACCAAACTCGACCAGGTCGGTGCATTGGTTAACAGATTCGAGACTGGCGATCCCAGAGGCAGACCGTCCCAAGAACGTTCACGCGAGCGGACTGACGCCGCGCGTTCCGCGAGAGGCGCTCCAGATCCATCGGTACAGTATATTCCTCACTTCAATTTACTGGAACCAACTCTTGAGGACCGCAAGCGCCGGCGGCTGGTGCTGGGTTTCAGTCCCGCCTTTGAAGCTATCGCTATCGCGGTGGTGCTTTGGGCGCTGATGGCGATGCCTCACCAGCCCGAGATCAAGTTCGTCAAGCAGGAGGTCCTGATGTTCCGGCTGGCAACCCCGCCTCCACCCGCGAAACGCGCTCCAATGCTGTTCAAGCAGCCGGTCGTCGCGCGCCTGGAGGCAGCGCCGGTCGCGCCTACAGTGCGCCGCCCGGAAGTCCCCAAGCCGGAACTTGAGCATCTCCAGGCTCCAAAGATCTCCGAGCCTAAAATTGAGCTTCCAAAACCTGCGTCAGCTCCCGTAACCTTCGCCTCGGTTCGAATGCCTCCCCGGCCTCCGAAGCGGCGGATCGCACCGCTGCGTACCGGCACCTTTACGCCGGGCAGCGCAGCCGCGGGAACCCTCAAGCGCCCGCTGCGGGAGGTTCAGACGGGAGGCTTTGGAGCCGCCAACGGCATTCCAGGCGATCCCCAAGACGACAGTCACACCAAAGTTGCCGGCCTTGGAGCCTTCGATCTGCCGTCTGGTCTCGGGCATGGAAACGGAACGGGGGGAGCGCAGGGGGTTCGCGGCACGGTGGCCAGCGCGGGCTTTGGCAACGCCGTAGGAAGTCCGGCGGGCAACTCTTCACCAGGCAGCGTCCAGCAGAGCGGCTTCGGCAGCGCCGTGGGAGGCCGGCAGAACGGCTCGTCGGCAGGCAACGTCCGCCAGGGTGGTTTTGGCAGCGTGGTTGCCGGCGCGAATGCACCCAAAACACACACCGCCGCCAGCGCAGCCTTCAAGCCGGTCGTGATCTTGTCGAAACCCAATCCCGTTTATCCTTCGGAGGCTCGGAAGCTCCATCTTGAAGGCGACGTAATTTTGAGCGTGGTTTTTGAAGCTTCTGGAAAACTGGACGTTCTGAGGGTCGTGAAAGGCTTGGGCCATGGCATGGATCAGGCGGCGATCCAGGCTGCGGAAGACATCCGCTTCAAGCCCGCCCAGAGCGAAGGCCGCCCGGTGAACTCCGCGGCGAGGGTGCACATCATCTTTCAGTTGGCATATTAAATTGGGGGTCCGGGGGAAACGCATGAAGGTATCAAAGCAAATCCTGATGATCCTGGCTGTGACGGTTCTGGCCAGCGGTGTCCCATTATCCGCGCAACAACCGGCGCAGGAATCGAGTGCCGTCCGGCAAGTACTGAACAGGATCGTGGCGCAGGAAAAACAGTTGGTCAAGACGTTTGGCACCTACAGCCCGCGCGTCGAGACCTACATTCAGGAAATCCACACGGATAAAAAAGGCGTCTCGGAGATCACCGGCGATGACTATGCTTTGGGACGATTGAAAATCGATAAGGGCGTCGTCGAGAGTTCCTTTCTCCCCTCTCAAACGGGACACAAGATCTTAAGCTCGTTGCTGATCTACCGGCCGATCATTCGCTTGTTTTCCTTTGAGCTTCAACCGAGCGGTTTTGCCGATCCCATTTTTGTCGATCCCGAGAATTTCGACCTGCAACACTACCAGTTCGAGTTTGTGGGCCGGGAATTTCTGGGTGAAGTTCGATGCCTGGTATTTAACGTAAGGCCCCGTCCACACACCGGCGCCAATGGGCTTTTTGAAGGGCGCATCTGGGTGGAAGATCAGAACTACCACATTGTCCGCTTCAATGGGGACTACACCAAGCATGGCGACTTCGAATTCCACTTTGACAGTTGGCGAGAAAATCTCCAGCCGGGGGTTTGGCTCCCTGTTTACGTCTACAGCGAAGAGTCAGACTTGCGCAAGTACGGCGTCCCGCATCTGGGCTTCAAGGCGCAGACCCGCCTTTGGGGCTACGTGCTGAAAGCTACCACGCCGGAAGAGGAATTGACACGCGTGCTGGTGGATTCCAAAGCGCCGGTTCAGGATGCGAGCACAACGTCGAACGACCTCTCGCCCCTCCAGAGCTCGCGCGACTGGCGGAGCGAGGCTGAAGATAACGTTCTCGCCAGACTGCAAAAAGGCGGCTTGCTGGCCCCGCCGGGACCAGTGGACAAGGTGCTGGAGACGGTTGTGAACAACCTGGTGGTGACCAACCATCTGGACAATCTTCCTCCCGTCCGTTGCCGCGTGCTGCTGACTTATCCTCTGGAATCCTTCACCATCGGCAACACCATCGTGGTCAGCCGCGGCCTCGTTGACGTCTTGCCGGACGAGGCCAGCCTGGCCATGGTCCTGGCCCATGAACTCGCCCACATTGCCTTGGGAGATACCGTCGACACCAAGTATGCCTTCTATGACCGCATGATGATTTCCGACGAAAACCTATTGAAGAAATTCGACTTCGCGCGCAACCGGCAAGACGAGGAGGCGGCCGATAAAAAGGCGCTCCAACTCCTCGAAAACTCGCCCTACAAGGACAAGCTAGGCAAGGCGGGATTGTTCTTGCGCGCGCTCGCAGAGATCGCTCCGGACACCCCCAACCTTTTCGGCTCGCATTTTGGGAACCGGCTGATCGACCGCCACCAGCAGCTCCGGATGGCCCAACTAATGCAAAGCGCTCCCAAACTGGAGAAAAGCTCACTGGACCAAATCGCTGCGTTGCCGCTCGGCGCGCGCATCAAAGTCAACGCCTGGGATGACCAGATCTCTTTGATGAAAAACAAACCGGTCAACCTGATCTCGCCCAAGGATAAAATGCCTTTCGAGGTTACGCCCCTGATACCTTACTTGACGCGCTTGAAAGCTGATTCCCCGGAGCAGGCCCAGCGCTAGGCACTGACTCTTGTTGGGAATGATCCATTGCCAAGGGGGGGAACCTGAACGTGTGGCGTTCAGGTTCGTTTTCGGTTTGCTTTGCGCGCTTTCCCAACAGTGGTTTTTTCAACAACTTCCTGGCTTCGTTTTGAGAAATTGACATCCCTCGCGCCCGCCGCTGCGGTTTCCACCTTCGGCGCGAGATTTTTCTCCGGCAGGATTCCTTCCTCGCCCCAGTTTCAGGGCCACCCTTGCCACCTTAGTCGCCGATAATAGGCTATACATGTTGTCAAGGCTGGGTCAGCCCTAACACAAAGACGCGAGCCCGCCCCTCTGCACCAGGCTGGGGTGACCTGCTCCCCTTCTTTGGTCCAAATCATAATATGAGTTGCTCGGTTTGGGTTAGTTCTGGTTTTGGGAGGGCGAGGGGCGTGGGGGGAGACGCCCCTCGCGCCGCCGCTTGGGCCTTGAACTC
>Ga0307372_10001469_pt1 | contig 41076 bp, 30 predicted proteins | sample OX1MG_FD_202533 | JGI IMG/M metagenome (GOLD analysis project Ga0307372, IMG submission 202533) | Soil microbial communities from Risofladan, Vaasa, Finland - OX-1 | ecosystem: Environmental > Terrestrial > Soil > Coastal area > Acid sulfate soil | place: Finland: Risofladan, Vaasa | collected...
GAAGAAACGCCATCTTCCGCCTCCTGAACCCTTTGAGCCTGATGAACAGTTTCTCGACTTTGTCGCTCTGCTCGATCCGCTCGCTTTCCTCCTCACCTCAGAGGCCCTTAAGTGAGATGTATTGCCCACAAGGGGCCCCACCCCCGCATCCGCCCCGCTCCCGTCCCTACTATGCGACGATGCCCGTTCTGTCCGTACATAGTAGGGACGGGGGCGGTCTTTCAACAGGAGGTTTTTTTGCCACGCCCATCGCCGCCCTGTCATGCTGAGTGCAGCGAAGAATCTCTTGTGGCACGCAGATTCTTCGCTGCACTCAGCATGACAGGGCGGGGAACCAGGCGTAGCAAAAAACCTCCTGTTGAAAGACGGGGGCAGTGGGTTGTGGAGTGGGGCCCCTTGCGGGCAATACATCTCACTTAAGCCTGATAATCTCATCAATGAAAGCCCGTCATTTGGTAGAATTTGAGCGTGTGTAGCCACATTTATTGATGAGTTGCAAATCCTTAAGTGAGATGTATTGCCCCTTGTGGGCGTCCGTCGTCACTCCCCATCGAGCATGCATGGTATGACCAATCTTGCCCCTTGTGGGCGTCCGTCGTCACTCCCCATCGAGCATGCATGGTATGACCAATCTTGCCCCTTGTGGGCGTCCGTCGTCACTCCCCATCGAGCATGCATGGTATGACCAATCTTGCCCCTTGTGGGCGTCCGTCGTCACTCCCCATCGAGCATGCATGGTATGAGAACAATCTTGCCCCTTGTGGGCGTCCGTCGTCCCCTTAGGATTGTCGCCCATATGCTCGCAGCGTGACTAACGCCTCAATAGTCACCACTCCGCGCCATTCGAGGGCGGCGGCAGGATTCCAGGCGAACCAGTTGAACTGCCAGCCGCCGTCTTCCTGCTGCGCGGATGCAAGCGCGTCAAGCTGCACTTCGATTACCTTATCGGAGAAGAGCGTGCGTGCGAGACTTTGCGGACGTGGCGCGAAGTTGAGTGGGGTGTGCGTCTCATCCATCGTGGTGGGCGTAAGTGTAACCAGTTTTTGTTCCAGGATTTTCGGTCCAACGCGGGCAAAGACCTTCTCTGCACGTTGGCGATCAGGTGCAAAATCAAGGAACGGCAGGATAGCACGCATCTCGTAAGCATTGGTTGTGTCCAGAGTGTCAAGTTTGCGCCAGCAGAACGCGGTCGCCGCAGTCAGCCAGGCATGCTCGACGCGATGTTTATGCAGTAGCGCGGCAATGGCGGCGGTGGGATTGAGTGAGGCGGGTGGTTGTTCCTCGGTCTCCCACCAGGGAGCATGCGGATAGTTACGCACCGAGGGCAGCACAGAGGGTACGCCACCTTCCTCCGTCGTAATGGACAGCAGATAGTCGCAGGCCCGCGTGACCATTGGGTCAGCAAAAGCTTCAGCCTCGTCCAGTATACAGAGTGCCGTCCAGGTAGGCACCGGCTGGCTCACCGGCCCGCGAACATCTGGCTCCAGTGCGTTGCCAAAACCACCATCGGGATTTTGATAGGGACGCAGCGCCTCCAACACAGCTTGCCGCTCACCATCCAGAAAGAGGTACGCAAAACGGTGCCGCTCCAGTAGCCGCGCCGTTCGCCAGATAAAATCAGTCGCTTGTGAAAGATTGGGTATCATTGTCATCAAATGCTCCTCCTTTGTAACAAGTATAAGGTACAATGTGGTTGGAAACGGTCCTATTTGACCATCATTTTTTCAAGAGAAAAGCAAATGACATGACATATTCACCCGTAACCCGACTTCTAACGGCACTCGACTTGTTACAATCGCGACCGGGCGTGACCGCGGCACAACTGGCGGAACGGCTGGAGGTCGAGGCACGCAGTGTGCGGCGCTATATTACCATGTTGCAGGAGATAGGCATTCCCGTCGAGGCTGTGCGCGGGCGCTACGGCGGTTATCGGCTACGCCCAGGTTTTAAGCTGCCGCCTCTGATGTGGACCGAAGAGGAGGCTCTGGCGGTCACGCTGGGTCTGCAAGCAGTGCAACAATTGGGCCTTTCCCAAACCGTCCCGACCGTCGAGAGTGCGCTGGCGAAAGTCGAGCGTGTGTTGCCGCAGGCTTTGCGTGAACGTGTCCAGGCTGTGCAGGAGACGGTGGTGCTGGACCTCGTCACGCACGGACGAGCTGAGCAAAGCGCGTATGTCATGCGTCTGAGTACGGCAGCGTATCAGAGAAAAAGGGTCTGGCTGCGCTATCAGAGCCACCCAGGCGCAGAGAATGAGCGCGAATTTGACTGCTATGGTCTGGTCTATCACAGCCAGCGCTGGTACGCCATCGGGTACTGTCACCTGCGCCAGGACACTCGTATCTTTCGTCTGGACCGCATACGCACGCTTGAAGCGCGTGAAGAGCGATTTACGCCGCCGGCACACTTCGATTGTCTGGCATATACGATCCAGGCTTTCGCTGCTATGCCTTCGCGTTGGCTCGCTGAAGTCCTGTTGCAAACTAGCCTGGAGCAGATCCGCGAGGCCGTTCCTGCCACTTTTGCCACCCTTGAAGAGACGCCCGCGGGTATCTTTCTGCGTGCCTACGACGACGATCTTCAGCATACTGCCCGCTTCCTGGTCAATCTGGGCTGCCCTTTTCGCGTGCTGCAACCACCTGAACTCATTAAGGAATTGCGCGTGCTGGCCGAGCATATTCTCGCTATGACGATATCGAGTGAGGATCAATCGCCGGGGCGCTCCGATGTGATAGCCTGAAAAGCATGTTGTATAGTATTCACTGAAGGGTGAAAATTTATGACAGAGAAAGCATTACGCGCCGTCCTGGCGGAGAGGCCGTTGGGACTGGTGTTTGATATTGATGGGACGTTGAGTCAGTTGGTGCCGTTGCCTGATGATGCACGACTCTATGCAGGGGTAGCGGAGTTGTTGGAGGAGTTGCGCGATCGTCCCAATGTACACGTGGGAATTATGACGGGGCGTGGCATTGATGATGGGGCAAAGTTGGTGGGTGTGGATGGCCTGACATATATTGGCACGCACGGTTTGGAGTGGTCGGATGGATTGCCGTCACTGCATCCGGTGCAGCTTGTACCAGGGGCCGAAGAGTATATCATTGCAGGAAACTATGTGCTTGATATTGCTGAGCGCGAGTTGAGTGAAGTGCCAGGGATTATCGTGCAGCGCAAACATGTCGGAGGAAGCATCCACTATCGCCGCTCGCCTGACCCGGACGAGGCGCGGCAACGTATTCTGGCGGCGGTAGAGGAACCTGCACGCAAGATGCATATGCGCATTGGCGAGGGGAAAAAGGTGGTGGAAGTTCTCGCTCCGCTCCATGTAGACAAGGGACAGGCACTGCGCCGCTTTGTACAACGCTTTAGCGTACATGGCGTTGTTTTCGCCGGCGACGACCGCACCGATTTGTATGCTATGCAAGAGGTAGAACGGTTGCGCAAGGATAACATACTTGCGCTGGCTATTGCCGTGCAACATGCAGACACGTTGCCAGGCATACTGGAACACGCGGATATCGTAGTGCAGGGAGTCGAAGGGATGGCGGCGTTGTTGCGCGAATTGGCTGATAACGTATAGTACAACGAGAGGCAAACGTCGGGCCAGGGCACCCGCAAGGGGAATGCCCCTACTATACACGCAGAACGGGCAATAGTGTATAGTAGGGGCATTCCCCTTGCGGGTGCCCTGGCCCCAGCAACGCCTAATCTCTTGTTTCTGAACACTTTACTACAAAAATTAGCTCGCGGTTCCGGCTGCTATCCTGGGTGTTGAGGATAGCATTTCTGGTCGGGACGCGGCGCGGTCGAGTAACTGGTTGATGTCGCGTATCTGGCGCGTGAGCCAGACGTTGAGGTCGTAGCGTTCAACTGCTTGACGCGCCATACGAGCTTTGGCGCGTCGCTCGTCGTCGGGCAATGTAAGGGCAATGTAGAGCGCCTGGGCCGTTTCGGCCACATCGGTGGGCGACGTCGGAATGGCGGCTTTGCCAAGCTGTTGGAACGCGCCAGCCGTGCGCGACAGTACGAGTACGCCATCAGTCTGATTGACAACCGGTCCCTCTTTGGCGACAAGGTTCATGCCATCAATGATGGGGTTGACGAGCAACACATCGTAGTACTGCATCGCGGCCAGTGAGCGCGTGCGGTCATTGCCGAAGAATGCAGTAATGGGGGTCCATTCTTTTGTGCCATACTTCTGGTTGATATCGTCTATCATTTTCTCTACGTCGGTATGGTGACGCTGATACATCGCCAGGCCCTGGCGCGATGGCACCAGGAAAGCGAGGAAGTTTACGTTGCCGAGCAAATCTGGGTGCGTATCAAGCATCTGCGCATAGGCTTGAAAGCCGCGCAGAATATTCTTGGTCGGCTCGATGCGGTCTACGCGCATAATCGTTTTTTTGTTCAACAGTGGGCGAATCTTTTCAGCCGCTCGTTTACCGGCTGCGCTCTGTACAGTGCGCCGCTCGCCTGCTACAGAGATGGAGATGGGATACGCGGTGGCCTGGATACGACGCCCTTGCCACCAGAGCGCCCCCTCTTCAAAATCTACGACCGCACCATCCAGTAAGGTGCGTGCGCCTTCAAGGAAGTTGCGTGAGTCGCGTTCGGTCTGGAAACCGATGATGTCATTGCCAACGAGGCCACTGTAAATGCTATGCACTATATTGCTGGGCATGAATTGCCAGCAACGCACATCGGGCCACGGGATGTGAATAAACTGCTGCATCGTGACATTGGGATGATTTTTACGAATCATCCCTGGTGCCAGGTAGAGATGATAGTCGTGAAGCATCACCACGGCTGAGCTGTCCTCGCGGTCAATTTCGGTACTCACCGCATCAGCTATTGCCTGATTAGCAACGACATAGCCATTTTCCCAGGCATCCTGGATACGACGAGCGGCGGCGTTATCCTCGGTCGGGTTGTAGAGGTAATGTTGTAAAAACCACAGTACCTGATTACTCATCACTTCATAATGTTTGCGGTAGGCCGCTTTGGAGACTGCTACATAGCGCAGTTGCATTTTCTGGCCCTTCAACGGAGAAGTCATCAGTCCGTCGTTTTCCTGTTGAGCTTCCTTGAGTTTGATGCGGTCTCCTTCCGTCATCGCCATTGCCACCCATGTGACTTCCATGCGATTTCCGGCATCTATAAGCGCAGTAACCATACCACCGGCCCCCCGGCGTTGCTTGAGTACTTTCTCCTGCGTCAAGTAATACTCGACGGGACCGCGATTGGTCGCGATGATCAGGCGCTCAGCGTGTATCTGTTGTTCAGCCTGAGAAGGTGTAACGTGTATCGTCATCTGCGTAGGCATGGGTTCGTCCTTTCTTTAAATACGCGCTCGTCCATCTTGCGCTGAGACTATTTCGTATTTCCCTCATTACAGGTAATACCAGGCACCTCTCATCAGGCACACTAAAAAGTAGTACATCATCGGGACATCAATGGCCTGATACAAGAATGAACACAATAACGCATGTCAACGCACAAAAAAACCCCTGAATATCATACCACATTTCGCGTGAAGTGTGGGTTACGTCCTGTGGTAAAATGTCACAAATAGCTCACAAAAAGGCTGTTTTGTTCGTCTGTTTGTCGTGGCTCAAACGCCAACATACGTTATAAATACGTTTGAGAGCATATTGTTGGACTCAAAGGAACAGATTAAGAGGGGAAAAATGACACGAATTGATGGGCGTGTGCCGGGGCAACTGCGGCCTGTACGTCTCACGGTGAATTATCTGGATTATGCCGAAGGGTCGGTATTGATCGAGACGGGTAACACGCGGGTGCTGTGCGCCGCCAGTGTGGAAGAGCGCGTACCACCGTTTCTTGAAGGCAAAGGGCAGGGCTGGGTCACGGCTGAATATAGTATGCTGCCGCGTGCAACCCATACCCGCTCGGCGCGGGAGCGTGAAGGCAAAATCGGCGGGCGCACACAGGAAATACAACGCTTGATCGGGCGTTCTCTCCGTGCCGCCGTGGATATGCAAGCATTGGGGCCGCGCACGATTACATTGGATTGCGATGTATTGCAGGCCGATGGCGGCACGCGCACCGCCGCTATTACCGGCGCGTATGTCGCCTTGCACCGCGCCTGTACCGTGTTGCTGCAACGTGGGGTGCTGACAACGCACCCTGTACGCACGGCGGTCGCCGCGACCAGCATCGGCGTGATAGATGGTGCGCTCCTGCTCGACCTCTGTTACGCCGAAGATTCGCACGCCGATGTTGATTTCAACGTCGTCATGACCAGCGAGCATAACTTCGTCGAGGTGCAGGGAACCGGCGAAGGCGGCGTGTTCAGCCGTGACACCATGGACGCCCTCGTCTCGCTTGCCGAACAAGGTATCACCGAATTACTGGCAATCCAGCAAAAATTCTTATAGCAGAGGGAGAAAAAAGCCGTTTGGCGCAGCATACCACCCGGCTTTTAGCTCTTCTATATGAGCCAAAACGAGAAGAAAATCTGGTACCATAGTACCGGGTTCCCTCAGAACCGCTTGCGTTCACGTTTTAGGTAATACAAAGTATAGTAATGCATTCCCAAAATCAGGGTATAGTAGGGACGGGAGTGGAGTGGAGGGGGGTGGGGCCCCTTGCGGGCGTCCGTCGTCCCCTCGTGTGAATGTGAGGGTGCTGAAGGAAGAGCGCGGCCCCTTGCGGGCGTCCGTCCTCCAGTGGAGGGTGCTGAATTTCAAGGGCATGGCCCATTATTCCCTGATTGTGGCGAAAAGTTGCACGCAGGGAGCAACCATGCTAGAATTCTCATTTGGAACACTGAGAAATAAGAGCAAGTATGTCCTGCCCGACCAGAGCAAAGCGGCGGGTCGAGAGGAGTCGTGAGTGAGCACTAAGGTAGATCGACGATGGCTGTTGCGTATTTTGGATTTTATCAACCCTTTGCGCGATCCGAGCCTGACCGTAGCTGTCGTATTAACGTTTATTGAAGAGGCGGGAGCGCACGATCCCTGGTACTGGATCATTGTCATTGGCCTGGTTAACTGGCTTGCGGTACGTGGCGTTGTCTGGCTTGTTGTCAATTTCACTTTTGCTTCAACGTTTATTTCACGCCGCCTGTGGTGGGCAATCAAACATCCTCGTATGGCGTGGCGCATTTTGGATGCGGTTGGTCACGAGGAAATCATCATTGGCGGCTTGCCCTCGGTCAGTGAACTCATGGGCTTGAACATGGCTGCTCTTGGAGCAAGCGGCATCCAGGTACTGGCAGAGCTACCGGCGGGAACCGAGATTCCGATGCTGGGTTTGCCCAATGGTCAGTCTACACCCGATCTCGCGGCACTGGCAGGCTCCGGTATCTTTTCTGACGAGACCGCCAGTATGATACAGAGCATGTATAATGGCTACAACGGGTACAATGGACAGAGGATGGCGGGCTCTGGCATCAATGGACAGATGGGTAACAACGGCTTTTTCAGTTCGCAAACGACCGATGGTTTGCCACAATCGTTCCCGCACCGGCCCTCGGAAGAAGAGGAGCAGTTGCGCCAGCAAATTAGCACCTATGCCCGTCTGCTGGATGATTGGATTTCGTTTACCGAGGAGAAATGGCGCACGGTCAGCGATAGCCAGCTTGGTTGGAAACCCTTGCGCGGTCGGTGGGGCAGCTGGGATGATATCTTCCAGGATGCCTACGCGGCGAAAACGTCGGACCCGATGGCACAAGCCGCACAGGTCGCGGGTGAGGCGACCTCAAGACGATATGATAGCTCAAAAGAGAAAGGCTCAGCAGCTTCGGCGGTGGCCTGCTTCTTGCGCGATATGATGACTTTGCGCCGTGGACTGGAGATGCTACAATCTCCTATAGAGAGTGCTGAGACTCCAACGGTGCAGCCGGCGATACAACCATCTTCAGTGCAGTTTGCGAAGAACAGTGGACCACTCAAGAGCGGCCTTAATGGGGGATCTCCGCGCAGTACGTTTATTCGCAGACCTGCTCAAATTTTTGTTGATGCCGACGCTGAAAAATAGGACGTTGCATGTATACATATCCTCCTGGCATTGTTTCAGTGCGCCCAGAACTGGAACGCATGGCTGAGTATATACCCGGCGAATCACTGGAGTCGTTCAGTATGCGCACAGGTATTCCCGTTAATAGCCTGATTAAACTCAATAGCAATGAAAGTCCCTATGGCCCAGCGCCTTCCGTACTACGTGCGCTGAGCGACCATACCTGGTATAACAATTATCCCGATACGAATTCTACCCTGCTTAAGGCCACGCTCGCGGAATATACCGGACTTGATGAACGCTATATCGTGCTGGGTCACGGCAGTATGGAGGTGATTAGCCTCCTCTGGCACACCTTCCTCTCGGTGGGCGATAACATTATCTGCTGTCCGCCGACATTTTCGCTCTACACCTCCGTCTCAACGCTCTGTGGCGCGTATGTGCTGGAGGTGCCGCGTACCCCCGACTATGAAATAGACGTGGACGCCGTGATTGAAGCAATCACGCCTGAGACGAAGATGATCGTACTCTGTTCGCCCAACAATCCGACGGGCAATCCCGTTTCTACCGCAGATGTGTTGACCTTGCTCGACACGGGCCGCATCATCGTCGTGGACGAAGCGTATGTCGAGTTCTCGGACAATCCGAAAGGCATGGCGTCTATGGTGCCGCAGCATCCCAATCTTGTGGTGCTGCGCACGTTTAGCAAGTGGGCCGGTCTGGCCGGTCTGCGTATCGGCTACGGGCTTTTCCCCGAATGGATTGTCGCGTATATTCGTCGCGCACAATGTCCATTCGAGGTTAACGTCGCCGGTCATATTGCGGCCATAGAGACGCTGAGAAACCTGGATTTCGTGCTGGGCAATGTCGCACGCATCATTGAGGAGCGCGAACGCCTCTACCGCGTGATGGCACGTCAGTCCTACCTGGAGCCGTTACGCTCACAAGGAAATTTCATCCTGGCTCATGTCTGTGAAGACGAAGTACAGATGAAACAGGTCCGCGCTACCGTTGAGTCGCACGGTATCCTGTTGCGCTACTTCAACCATCCCTACCTGCGGAGTTTCTTGCGCGTCACCGTTGGCCTACCCGAACATACCGATGCCCTCGAAGAGGCGCTGGCTGAGGTACTTTCTTAATTTCCTGTGGGCATAGCGTTACCTTTCCAGCGCCTCACGATCCCAGTGTGCCAGGTTTGCAACTGTCTTCCCTGTCCAGTTAACTTGCTCTATCCCACATTGAACTTTTGTTTCTATCTATGTATAATCATAGCAAGCAGCTAACAGCTTCCGGGGAAAGTGTGCGAGGTAATGGTACATACGTACATCATGAAGTTAGCTGGTACGGTCACACCACATGCAAAGGAATCGCGCAATGCTCACTGCAATCGATCAGATCGTGTGCCAGGAGATTGATCTCCAAGGTCCAGGTGTCGCTGTTGCCGTCGTGAAGGAGGGCAAGCTGGTGCATAGTGAAGGCTATGGGATAGCCAACCTGGAATGGAATTGTCCCATCCGCTCCGATACTGTCTTTTGTCTCGCTTCCATCACCAAGCAGTTTACAGCCACGGCTATCATGCTGCTGGAGCGTGAGGGAAAGCTACGCCTCGATGACCCGATTACGGCCTATTTCCCGGACTATCCGACGCACGACCGGACCATCACCATCACTCACCTGCTCAATCATACTTCTGGCATCAAAAGCTATACCTCGCTCGACAACTTTATGTCAGACATCTCTCAAAAGAACCTGGCTCCTGCTGATTTGCTGGCCTACTTCAAATATCTCCCGCTCGTATTTGAACCCGGAACGCGCTTCCTGTACAATAATTCAGGCTATCACCTGCTGGGCCTGATTATTGAAAAGATAGCGGGGATGAGCTACGGGCAATTTATCCAGCAACGTATCTTCCAGCCGCTGGGCATGCATCATTCCTACTATATGCATAATGAGGCGATCATTCCACGACGTGCCAGCGGATACGCGACAACACCGGAGGGGTACCGGCAAGCTGAGTATCTCAATATGATGATTGTTTATGCAGCAGGGTCACTCGGTTCAACGGTAGAGGATCTAACACGCTGGGATGCTGCGTTGCGCGAAGGACGTCCGCTCGATGTAGCCACGCAAGAACGGATGTATACGCCGCTACAACTAACTGATGGCAGGACAGAGGAATACGGCTTCGGCTTCCGCGTCACCAGCTACGAGGGTCATCGACTCGTCGGGCATGGAGGAGGCATCCCTGGCTTCCACACATTCCTTGCACGTTTTCTAGATGATAAGATGATGATCGTTGTGCTGGCAAATGCTTCAGAGATTGATGTCGAAAAAATCACCCGCAAGATAGCCCGTCACCTCTTCGACCTTCCCGCGATAGCGCGTACACCCGTGACGCTGAGTTCAGCCATGCTTGACAAAGCGGTCGGAACATACATTTTCGCAGATGGCTCCTCGCTAGAGATAGGACGCGATGAGGATACGCTGACGTTGCGCGGTCCCTTTGAATATAGTCTGCTTCCAACCAACGAGGCAACCTTCTACGCAAGCCAGGATAAAGAGTTCACAGTCCAGTTTGCCGATGAGCAGGATGGAGTATTCAACGCGCTCACGTTGCACATACAGATGTACCGTACATTCAATGCCACCAGAAAACAGCAGTGAGCAGTTGCCTATGTGAGACCGACCGCCGCCATATAGATTTCCAGGTGGCTGGCGCGTGTATCGCCCCACATCACGTAGACCTTTGTTGGTTCAATCGCCAGTCCCTGATGATCGCCCACCCAGCCATTGACGCCGTTGGCAGGGTTCCAGGAGACGCTACTGATTTTATGACTTGACATAAAATCTGCACCGTGATTGTTGGATTGCGTCAGGTAGACATCAATGAACGAATCAGCGTTGTAGAGCGTCAGGTAAGAGACATAGAGCGTGCCATTGGGTGCCACGGCCAGTTGGGGCTGGAAGTGACTATCAGAGTCGCTCAAAGGGTCGTCATTGATGCGTACTGCCCTGTTCCATGTTTTGCCGCCATTGTATGAACTAGAGAGCAGCACATCAGTATTGTCCTCGACGGTAGTGTTGTTGCCAGTGCTGTCTGTAATCACGCGGTCAGCCGTGTAGGCGACGTAGAGCGTGCCGTCGTGGGGATCGGTTGTGATGGAGAAGAACGAGTCCAGGTGCAATGGTTGCGCACCCACAAAGTAGGATGCTACCACATTAGGAATAGCTCGCGGGCTGCTGAAATTCTGTCCCCCATCGTTTGATGTAACGACATCAAGCGGAAGCGCGAAACCTGCGCGGTTGCTGACATCAGCATACACGACGTGAATAATCCCCTTTGGCCCTACTGTGATACCGGGTAGCAGACTTGGACTGGAGCCGCTGATACTATGCGGAGTAGAGAACGTTTGCCCGTTGTTGGTAGAACGGGTAAACAGAATGGTAGTTTGCTCTGACCATACAATATTGAGCGCACCGGACGAGGCATCAATAGCCAGTGCTGGATTAGAGTCACCGCTTCCCTGTGCTACTGTCATCGGCGCACTAAAAGTGGCTCCCCCGTCGCTGCTACGCCAGAGAACAATACGTGTGAGCGCGTTTTGCGCCAGTGCCGAACTCAGCACAGCGACGATAAAACCTGTTCCCTGCGCATTGAAGGCCAGTGACTCACCATTGCTCTCAATGAAGCCTGCTGGTAGCGGCAATGGGCCATTATCTCGCCATTGCATACCGCCATCCATTGAGAAGAATGTACCAACATGGTCAATTGAGATGGTGTTCGACTTACTGGGATACGCCGGATTGAGCTGGAGCAACACCGCCGTGCCAAGCAGATTATGTGGATTGCGCGGGTTCACAGCAACTGAAGGGGATGCATGCGCCGGGTACGCATCGCGACTCACTCGCACATTTAACGGGCCTGACTGGACGGGCAAGGGCTCCGGCGTTGTGCCGCCACAGGCTGCGAGTGTTACAAGTGTCATGAAGAGAGCGACGATGAATGCGACATACGCTTGTTTGCGCGGCATTGCGAACTCCTTGACTGTTGTACCCCTATCATACCCCTGTAATTACGCCAAATCCAGTCCTGAGTTCTCAAGGTTGGGAGACAGTAGGCAGAGAATCGCTCTTACATTGCGCGTAAATGCACGGCTACGACGAGTATCCAGAGCAGTGCGAGGCCCAGAAAGAGGCGTTCCAACAAACCGCCAATGCCGTTCAAACCTGCGAACGTGCCAAAAAAGAGCAGGAATAGTGCAATCAATGTAAGAAACGCTATCGTCACTGTCAGGTTGCGCACTGCTTGCCAGCGTTCATCTGCCGCGAAACGCAGTGAGAGCAATAGTTCACCAAGTGCCACACAGATAAATGCAATGAAAGCCACCAACAGGTGAATCAGCCCGTGCAACGTTGGCTTTTGCCCGGCGAGATCCGTTGGGAAAAGCGCGAGCAGGAATGCGCCAACTGCCCATCTCCCCAGCAATATCAGCCCAAACTGAGAACGCCCTTCTTTTGTGGTCGCTCTGGTCAGGGCTATCAGCAGCGCCAGTGAAAGTAGCCCTCGAATTACAAAGTTGATAGCCATCAGGAAACCATAGGGGCCAACGGCGAGATCGCTCTCCGCCTGTGTGATGGCATTGTAATGCGGGGGAAGCAGTTGCGCAATCACGTCTATAATGACATACAAAACGATGCCGATAATGGTGATAAGAGCTAACGTTGCTCCCTGCTGTTTCCCCTGTGCGTCCGCACTTAGGAGAACGGCGTTGTCTGTGTTTTCTGGCATATGTTGCATAGAAAAACCTCCGCTTTTGTTGTTATTCAGCAACATTGAATAGCACATGTCAAGATTTCTGGCTTGCCCTATCCCTCTATAAGATGTACAATACCTGCGCAAGCATATGTGCGAAAGCAATACAAAACGAAGTATTTGATGTTGAATGTGGGTGCGAAGCTGCCGTATTCAAGGCAGCCCATACCCACACGGAGGATAGTGTATGGCAAGCAATCTAAACGGTATCACCACCATTGAAGATGTGATCGGGCGAGAGATTCTGGACTCGCGGGGCAATCCCACGATCGAGGTCGAAGTATTGTTGATGGGAGGAGAGCGCGGCGTAGCTGGCGTGCCTTCCGGGGCCTCGACGGGCGTACACGAGGCGGTCGAGTTGCGCGATGGCGATAAGCATCGCTATGGCGGCAAGGGTGTTCTCAAAGCGGTAGGGCATGTCAATGATGCCATTCGCGAGGCCATCGTTGGGTTGGATGCCAGCGATCAAATTATGATTGATGAGATCATGATCGAACTCGATGGTACGCCCAATAAGAGCAACCTGGGCGCGAATGCCATTCTCGGTGCCTCACTCGCGGTAGCAAAGGCTGCTGCCAACGCCCTGCAACTGCCCCTCTACCGGTATATAGGAGGCGTTTCGGCACGCACGTTGCCCGTTCCCATGATGAATATTTTGAATGGGGGCAAGCACGCTGACAATTCGACCGATATGCAGGAGTACATGGTTTTGCCGGTTGGCGCAAAAACGTTCCGCGAGGCGTTGCGTATGGGCGCGGAAGTGTACCAGGGACTCAAAAAAGTGCTGCACGATAAGAAGCTCAACACCAATGTCGGCGACGAAGGCGGTTTCGCTCCTTCCCTTAGTTCCAATCGCGAGGCGCTGGAGGTGATTGTGGCCGCCATTGAAACGGCTGGCTACAAGCCGGGCGTGGATATCTTCCTGGGCATGGACCCCGCCGCTTCCGAGTTCTACGTCAATGGCAAATACGAACTGGCACGCGAAGGACGCACGCTCACCTCGAGTGAGATGGTTGACCTGTACGAGCAATGGATTACCGAATATCCTATTATCTCCCTTGAGGATGGCCTGAGCGAAGACGATTGGGATGGCTGGAAAATTATGCGTGAACGCCTGGGCAACCGCGTCCAACTGATGGGCGACGACCTGTTTGTCACCAACACGACACGTCTCCGCCGTGGTATTGAAGAGCGTTCCGCCAACTCGATTCTGATTAAGCTCAACCAGATTGGCACGATGACGGAGACCCTGGCGGCTATTGAGATGGCGAAACAGGCTGCCTTTACCGCCGTCGTCTCGCACCGTTCAGGTGAGACCGAGGACACGACCATTGCCGACCTCGTGGTCGCCGTCAACGCCGGGCAGATCAAAACCGGCGCACCAGCCCGCAGCGAGCGCGTCGCCAAATACAATCGCCTGCTCGTCATTGAAGATGAACTGGGTGAGGAAACGGCACGCTATGCCGGTTTCAGTGCCTTCTATAACGTACCCGCGCTGTACGCAAAAACGCAATAAAATTCGGGAAAACAATCTGATATGACATTGTTTTCCCGAATTTTATTGCGTTTTTGCGCTATACTATGAACGAAGATATTTTTTACAAGCGAGGTTGTATGGTACAAAACACATCAAACGTTGCCAGCACGCCGGAGCGGCGCACGGCACATGCGATTCACTACGATATCAGTTATATTGTGCAGGGTGCTGAGTATGGCAGCGATGGCGCGATTGTGCTGCTGCACGATTTCCCGGCGGGTGCTTTCGCCTGGTCGAATATACTGCCACAGCTCGCGGGTTTGAACCGGGCAGTGTATGTGATTGATATGCTTGGCTATGGAGAATCGGATCATCCCTGGCCTGCCGATACCTCCGTCTGGGGGCAGGCGGATTGCCTATCCTACATGTTCAAGGAACTGCAACTCACCGATATGATCCTGGTGGGACATGGGTTCGGCGGCGGCGTTGCGCAGGTGTTGGCGACCCGCCTCTGCCGCGATCGCACTGCCGCGCTGGTGCTGATTGATACCATTTGCTTTACGCATAGCTACGCGCCGAACTGGCCGCTTACCGATATGCAGAAACGGCAAGACCCTGATGCACCCAAAGAGGTTTCGGTCGAGGATATGATGAAGAACCTGAACGACACTCTTCCCGCAGGCTCCGCTAACCCACAACGTTTCAATGCCTTTATGAACGATTATCTTGGGCCTTGGAATAGCGAAGTTGGCAAAGAGTTGCTCTACCAGCAAATTCGCAATCTCATTCCCAACTATATCAATTCCGTCGCCTCCGATTTGAAGGTGCTGGGCAGGCCAACGTTGATCATCTGGGGCGAAAAGGATCAGCAAATGCCTCTACATTACGCGCAACGGCTGCATCGCGATATACCGGAGTCGCGATTGGTAATTGTTCCCGACGCCGGTCACTTGATACTTTTTGACGCACCCGGCAATGTTGCCAGTGCGTTGACCGATTTTATTGGGGCGTTGTAAGGGCGTATGAAATAAATCTATGCCACATATGTCACGTATTCCACCCGTTGGAAATAGCGAGAATAGTGAAAATGGTGAGCTACCCCTGCACGATATGCCAGGGGTAGCCAACATGGGAAACCTGTTTCGTGTCATGGCGCACCGGCCCACACTGGCGCAGCAGAGCATGCAGTTGCTCGAAACGGCGATGCGCAGCGGGACGGTTGAGCCACGCCTGAAAGAATTGCTGGCGGTGCGCGTCTCGCAGGTCAACCACTGCTTCTACTGAATGTCGGTGCATACTGCTCTGGCAGAGCAGTTAGGGGTGAGTACAGAGCTACTGGATGCGATGTACCACATAGACACCCATTACTCACTCTTCACGGAGCGCGAGTTGGTGGCGCTGCGCCTTGCCGAAATAATGACTACCAGCGCCCGCGAAGTGGACGAGGCCCTGTGGGACGACGTACAGGCCTTTTTTGACGACGGTGAGATTATAGAGATAACAACCGTGATTGGCCTGTTCAACTTTTTCAACCGTTTCGCGGACGCCCTACAAATTACGCCGCCCCCGAAACCGTAGGGGCCGATTATGATGATTTTAACACATTGATGTGCCAATGTAGGGGCCGATTTATCGCGCCCACGTGACGGTCGCACGCGGCAATATGCGCCTGTTCAAGGATGCACCAATGTAGGGGACGATTTATCGCGCCCACCGCCGATTTATCGCGCCCACGTGACGGTCGCACGCGGCAATATGCGCCTGTTCAAGGATGTACCAATGTAGGGGCCGATTTATCGCGCCCACCGCCGATTTATCGCGCCCACCGCCGATTCATCGGCCACACGGGTTTAATCATGTATCCCACCATAGTATTGATAATTGCAAGGACATACAATTATGGCAACCAGCGATGAGAAGTTCACCGCGCTTTTAGAGGATTTGCACCAACTTTCCGCCTACCTGCATGGTCGGGGAGATAAGACGCTGGCTCTCTCACAAAAGTTCGCGGAGAACGCGCAAAAAGACCCATCCAACAAAGAGTTTGACCTGAATCAATCGCGCATGCTGGATTATCAACATACTGTCTGGCACGAAATAGGCAATATGGTGGACAAACTCGTCAAGCAACACGAGCAATGAGTATCCAATCACCTGTACCATTTGTCGCAGAAATTGAAAAGTTGTGACAATACTTGCGTTCAAGACGTAAGAATACTATTATAGGGAAGAAAAGTCATCATCAGGGTAATAGTAGTATGGTTATCAGCACGGCCAGGGTGCTTGCGGTCGTCCTGGTCCCCTACCCGTGATAGCATTAGATGGAGTAAATTATGGGAAGTTGGTTGCATATCGGGCCGCCGTATATCTATGTGAATATCGACCCAGTCATCGTGACGATTGGGCCGTTCGCGTTGCGCTGGTACGGGTTGATGTACGCCATAGCCATTTTGATGGGGCTATGGGCCATTCGCGGCTATGTCGCTCGCAAGGGCATTACACAAAATATGGTCTATCGCATCGTCTGGTGGTGTGTGGTGGCGGGCCTGATTGGCGGACGCCTGTATTTCGTCGTGCAGCAGGATAATTTTGTATCGTATTACCTTGCGCATCCCGAACACATCCTGGCGACATGGGAAGGGGGAATGGCCTTCTTTGGTGCTATATTCCTGGTCATCCCAACGCTTATCTGGCGTGCGAAAGTGGAACGTATCAATCCATTAGTACTAATTGACGCGGGCGTATTGTTCGCGGCTGTCGGTCAAATATTCGGGCGCATCGGCAACCTGATTAATGGCGACATTATTGGCTACCAGAGTACATTGCCGTGGTCAACCGTCTACGTCAATCCCAATAGCTGGGCCTGTGGCGTCTATCACCTTTGTGGTGTACCGGTGCAGCCAGCGGCGGCCTACGAACTGCTCACCAATCTGGTTGTGCTGGCTGTGCTGTTCTACCTCTCGCATCGCGTGACTCGCCCAGGCGTACTGATGATGGTTTACCTGTTCTGCTACGCCATCACGCAGTTTCTCATCTTCTTCGTGCGCGACAACGAGATTGTCAGTTTCCTGGGTATGAATCCTGGTTTGAAACAGGCGCAATGGACATCGCTGGTGGTGTTCATCCTGCTTATCCCTCTTACCTTCCTGGTTTTCCGTTGGCACTATTCTCGCCCCATTCCCGCGGGCGAGGATGCCGCTACGTATGGCATTGAGCAAAAACCGGAGGAACCAGCGGAAGACGAGGCGGAGGTGATTGAAGAAGAACAAGGAACTCCGCCGGAGGTTGAGGCGGACACAATGGCTGAGCCAGAGTCACCTACTGAACCTACTGAGACCGGAGTTGAGGAACCGACGAATGTGGAAGTAGAACATTCCGCAAATGGGCATGCGCCAGAGGCGGCAGAGGAAGTGGTTCCCTCAGAACATGAACAGGTCAGCTAAATAGCGAGACGGGACGAAAAATCAGGCCGCGTAACCGAGGTACGCGGCCTGATTTTTCGTCCCGTCTCGCTATTTAGCCCGCAATTCCTGCAAAGTTGCGAGACGTTCGCGGGCGATGGGATTATCTGGATTGACCTTTGCGAGGTTACGGTAGACGCGACTGGCTTGCTCGTACTCGCCAACGGATTGGTAGGTCTGTCCAAGCAGGTCATAGGCTTCGAAGTTGCCACGGTCAATCGTGATTAATTGCTGGAGGGCCGCGACCGACTCTTTGACCTGGCGCGTATCGAAGTAGTGACGGGCGATAATTATCTGGTACTGCGTGGCATCCTCGGCCTGACCCAGTTGCAGACAGAAGCCGACGATCTCGCGCAGCAACTCCAGCGATTCGGGCATCAATTCAGCAGCGTGGCGCAGGTTGGCGAGCGCCCCTTCAATATTACCCGCATCGGCAAAGATAGTGCCGATACGCTGGTACGTTTCACCGGCCTTTTCATCCTGGTCACGACGCTGGTAAATGTCGGCGAGCAGGCGCAGTTCCGCGATGGCCTCTTCCAACAGCCCACGGTTGACGTAGATGTTGGCGAGTTCATCGTGAGCGCGTGGGTCCTGGGGAGCCATACGCACCATTTCGTTCAGTACGCTCAAGGCGCTCTCAATCTGCCGTTTGTCGCGGTAATGGCGTACAAGGTCGGCGTACTCGTGCAACGCGCTCTCTACATCGCCCTGACGTGCGGAGATTTCCGCCAGCGTCGAGGAGACTTCGTCCTGGTAGGTGGTGGACTGTTTCACCTGCCGCAGGATAGCCTGCATCTGCTCCTGTTTGCCGGCACGTCCGTAGGCTTTTGCCAGCAAGAGCGAGATTTCGACTTCGGGGGCCTGGTGTTCTTCGCCTTCTTCGCGTGGACGAGCGGCCCAGATACCTGGATCAATGGAACCCGTTGGCACGAGACGCACGTTCTGCAATGCCTGCTCAAATTGTTTAATTGCCGGTTCTGGCTTGCCCTCGGCTAAGAGACATTGTGCCGAACTTACTTCTGCCATCACCTCGACCGCGCTATCACGCATCGCCAACTGGTAGGAGTCAATGGCTTTCTCGTAATTGCCCGCCTGCTGGTGAATTTGACCAAGCGCGAAGTGTATATCCGCGTTATTGGGATATGTTTCTGCGGACTGCGCGTATTCACGCACAACCGACGTGTATAGGCGCTGACCCTCGCCGCGCAATTGCCAGCGAATGCGGGCAAGCGTCTCTAAAGTGGTGGCACGTCCAGTTCCCAGGCTGGTAATCATGGCGATATGCCAGCGTATGAGTGCCGTAATGTTGCGCGGGTCTACCTGCAAGACGCGCTGGTATTCTGCTACAGCTTGCTGGGTGCGACCCAGTTTTTGCAAAGCCAGTGCGTAGTTCAGGCGCGTCGGGACGCTGGTTGGACTCTCCTGCAATGCCTGCTCAAGCTCGGTCTGGGCGCGATCCATATAGCCAAGGCGCAGATACGATTCTGCTGCCAGTGTACGTTCGCGCAGAAGGTCTTCTTTGTTGCCGTGTGTCGAAAGCAACTGGATCAAGCGCATGCGGTAGGTCAGGTTGTTGGGTTCCAGTTGCAGAATACGGCGGTACGTCGTGATAGCATCATCTATACGCTTGTTGACGATGTACGTGTCAACGAGAATGGCGTATTTTGTAATGGCCTGCTCAACCTTGCCCTGACGGACGTAAATCTCGCACAATATTTGATGCACATCAAGATATTGCGGTGCGATATCTATCACATGCAGACATTCCTCGGTCGCCGGTGTCAGCAACCCGTGGTTGATGTAGCGCTGGATATCGCGCATGGATTGCACAACCTGCAAGCGAATATTGTCTGGCAATGTTGCGGTACTTGCCAGTACCGCCTCCGCGACCTGTTTGAGTACCTCGTCTTTCGCACTGGAGCCAGCCATCTGGCTTAACAGGTCTTCCGCGCTCTTCTTCGTCTCTAGTGTCACCGGATTTTGCAAGACAGGGCTATATTGCTCAATCTGAGAACTGATAGCGGGAGCCGCGAGAATTTCCGGCGACGGTGACGGCACTGCCGACTTGCCGGGTGACACCATCATATCCTGTGAGGTTGAAAGCTGGTTTACCGGTTCCTGCGTCATCTCAGGTGATTTTTGCTGCTCTTGCTTGCTAGCAGCGGGCTGTGCCTCTGGTGGCACGATACGAGTGATGTTGCCCGGCTTTGCATTTTCATTCAACCATGTTGATGATGCCGCGACAGGTGCCTGTGGAGCAGGAAACACCGGATTGAACGCCTGGGTCTCCGTCGAAGACAGACTGTCACTGGCAGTATTCATAGGAATCTGCTGCTCGGTAGTCGGTTGGTCAGCGACAAACGACTGTGGGGAACGTGCAGGTTGGGCCGGTGGCACAGGTGCTGGATTCTGTTGATTCGCATTTGGTTTTGGCTGTTGCTCACTTTGCGATTTGTCTGCATCACCGAGAATACCGGTCAACCAATCTGGCAGTTCGCCCATTGCATTATTGGCGGCAGGTGCCGGTGGGGGCAACTGCGTTGAAGCAGGCGGAATGCTCGCAGAATTAAAGGCCATCGTAGGAGCATCCTGCGTTGCCGGATGTGGTGGCTGCTGCTGTTGTTGCTGCTGCTGTGGTGGATGCATCGCAGCCATCTGCGCGGGCGGAATAATCGCGGTGGCACCATTCATCGCCTGTTGTGCTGAAGAGGGATCGGGCGTGTTCCAGGCTTTCTGCGGCTGGTGTCCATTTTGTGGTGCCTGAATATTTTGTGCATTCTGTACCTGCTGCAACATAAATTCGACCTGCGCCACTTTATCACTCCAGCCCCGGCTGCGTAAGAAGCCGAGCAGCGCGTTATAGACTGTCAGCGCCTGCTCTTGCTCTCCCAGTTGGCGATGAGCCTCGGCGGCTTCTTCACACAATTGCACCAGTTGATCGGACTCTTCGGGCGTCAGCGCATCAAGATTCACGCGGTCAACGGCCTCGTCAAAGTGGACCGTGGCCTTGCGTAAATCGCCGAGTGCGCGATAACACTGCCCCAATGCATAGTAGCACGAGAGCGCATAATCGGCATCATTCAGCAACATCTGGAATTGCTGAATGGCCTGTTGCCAGCGTTGCTGCTCCTGATACAGCCAGCCTAAAAAGTATCGTGCATCTGGTCGGTCGAAACCGCTTTCGAGAATCTGCTCACAGAGGTCAATGGCATCATTAAAACGACCTTGAGCCTGAAACGTTTGCGCTTGTTTCAGAACACCTGTGACCTGGCTAGCAGTGATTCGTTGCCGATTAGAAGGAGGCGTATTCCCGCCTGCTATGTTGTTTGCCGTAAAAGCAGGACCCGGATTCCCCACCCCACCGAAATTGCTCGCGCTACCCATGTTACCCATGTTGCCAGTATTACCTCCGCTTGTGTTACCTGTATTGCCACTGTTACCAATTGTACCCGTCGCCGCCATTTCTGGCAGCGGGCTAGCTGGATTATTAGAGAAAGCCAACGGGCCGGATTGCTTTGCGACGTCCGCGGCTGTTGAAAACGCTGCTCCCCCTTCCTGTGGAAAAGGGCTGATTGCTGATGGCTGCCCGGCCATTATCCGGGCGAGCAACTGTTGTGCCTGTATATTTGAAGCATCGGTGCGCAACATTTCTTCACATTGTACACGCGCTGCGTTACTGTCGTTGCGTAAGAGATACCCTTGAGCGGCTGCCAGGCGCTCCTGAAGCATCATCGCAATATCTTTTTTCCCCGCGTAGTATGTCGCTAACCGTTCATGTGGTTCCGGGTCGCCAGGAGACAATTGCACCGCTTTTTGCCACGCGGCCTCGGCGCGAGCGCCCTGGCCGGCCTGTGAATACAAATCTGCCAGATGAAGGTAGGCTCTGTATGCATCATCGCGCCGGTTGAGAATACCATATAATTCGGCTGTTTTGCTCAACGCGATCACATTGCTGGGGTCACGCTGCAAGGTGTATTCATACTCATGCAGAGCCTGTTGCCATTGCTTCGTTTGCATATAGCAAAATCCGAGACCACCACGTGCCATTGCATCATCTGGGAACTCCGCCAGCGCCCTTTGATATTCCTGAGCTGCCTGTGCCCATTGGCTATCCCACCGATAGCGGTCGGCTGTACTCATTGACGTACTGAAGACTTGTTTGTTCCCAGGCATGAAAGGTTCTCTTTCTCAGATGTTCTTTAATTTACAATAGAGAAGCACAACGGTGTTGCGCATATATTAGACTGAACAAGTCCAATTAAAAATAGGTTACTACAAATTGTGTTGCCGACCACTTTTTCTGGTACTAAAGTACCCCACGCGGCAGTTCATCATGTCCTCACCCTCACCCTCACGACGGATCCCAACGAGACGGTAGGGACCGATTGATCGCGTCCGTATCCTTATCCCTCACCCTCACCCTCACGACGGATCTCAACGAGACGGTAGGGACCGATTGATCGCGTCCGCATCCTTATCCCTCACCCTCACATCCACGACGGACGCAAATTCCGACGGTAAGGCGGACGCGATAAATCGGTCCCTACCATCCGTGTGCCTCTTTATCAGCGATAGTTGATGTATTGCAGGGCGACCGGGTAGTCTTTCTGTTTGAGCAAGGCTATCACACCCTGTAAATCGTCGCGGCTCTTCGCGTTAACACGAACGGCATCGCCCTGAATCTGCGGCTTCACTTTCGGATAGTTATCGCGAATATACTTGCTTATTTCTTTCGCCAGTTCCGGTGTAAGCCCTTGCTGTAACTCAATCACCTGCCGGACTTTGCCACCCGCCGCGTTCTCTTCTTTGCCGATTTTAAAAATCTTCAGTGAGAGATTGCGTCGTATCGCCTTCGACTCAAGAATGTCGCGCACACTTCTGAGCGTGAGCGTGCTATCGGTCACAATAGTGATGTTCTCTTTACTATGGATGATCTCCGTTTTCGTGTCTTTCAAGTCGAAGCGAGTCTGTACCTCACGTCGAGTCTGGTCAATTGCGTTGACCAGTTCTTGCTCATCGAACTGCGAAACTATATCAAATGAACTATCTCCGGCCATAATAATCCTCGCTTTATTGAAATGCCTGGTACAAAATGGCTATTTCCTGTAATTACTGAAATCCTTTGATGCATTCTAACGCATTACGCAAGATTTTGCTACTCTATCCCCCATTGGTACAGGGAGCGAGTACAGTTGCACTTTTTGGCTGAGCGGCCACTGCGGGGTGATGGTATTTGTCAGAGTGATACTGTTGCTAGAAAGCGTTGGAGTGTTGCTCGTGTAACAGCATCGGGCATATAGATCATGATTCTGATATCCGGGTTGGTGAGTACCTGCAAAGTAAAATGCTCGAACTCCAGAGGTCCTAATGTTGGATGTTCGATGACTTTGTGGCCGTCCAGTACGCTGCGTACATCGTGGTAGGGCCACCAGCGGCAAAATTCAGGGCTGACCTGCTTCAAATCTTCAATCAGATCCTCGAACCAGGGATCACCGGGATAGCGAGCGTTGGCTATCCGAAACTCCGCTAACGTCGCCCGCGCAACCACTTCCCAGTTGGGTCGCTCCCGCGTAGTCGGACTGGTGAAAAGTCGCCAGATCAGGTTACGAGCATAAGGGGACAATGTATCCGAAATGGCATTTGAAAGGGAGAAGAGACCATCGGCAGCTTTGTTCCATGCCAGCAAGTCATACCGTCGTCCCAGAACATACGCGGGACTCGGGTTGAGGTCATCCAGCATTTGTTTGAGTGCCGCACTGACGCACTCCTCCTCGGGGGAAACAGAAGGGGGAGGAAGTGGTTGCCCGGCGAGCAGAAACAGGTGCCGACGTTCATTGGGTGTCAGTCTGAACGCCTGAGCAAGACTTTCCAGGATGGCCGCCGAGGGATGCACATCACGTCCTTGCTCCAGCCAGACGTACCACGAGGTACCCATGTTCGCAAGTTGCGCGACCTCTTCACGGCGGAGTCCTGGCGTCCGTCGGCGAATACCTGGAGGCAAGCCCACCGAAGCCGGAGTAAGCTGGGTACGCCGCTGGCGTAAAAAATCGGCAAGAGCCTGACGACGCTCACGCTTCTGCATCAAGTTGCTCCTTATTCTGGTAGTCAGAGACCTATGATCAAGAAACTCTGGTACTGGTATCACGCCTATAGCATACTTAAGGAGAGCGTCAGCGTCAAGATGTCACTGGCACTTGGCGTGAGGATTGCTCCTATCAGGAAGAAGAATGTGGCTCAATATCCCTACTTTCCCCAACTTTCCCCCGGAAAGATAAAGAGCCAGGAATGTTCTTCCAGTATTCGAGAATCGAGAGAGGTGTCTATGTCTCTACAATTTGGTGTGTCCTTGCCGCAAGGCTGGAACATGGAACTGGCAAGCATCAAGGATCCCATTGAAGCCTACGAGGTGATGACGCAAGTTGCGCAAACCGCCGACGAAGCAGGTTTCACGTCCGCCTGGCTTGTCGATCACTTTCATACAACCCCACGGCCAGCGCAAGACGTCACATTTGAGTGCTGGACGACCACCGCCGCCCTTGCACGTGATACCAGGCGCATTCGCATTGGTCAGACGGTGACGTGTACCGGCTATCGCAATCCTGCACTCCTCGCCAAAATGGCTAGCACAGTTGATGTCCTCTCGCATGGACGACTCAACTTCGGTATTGGAGCTGGCTGGCATGAACACGAGTATCGCGGTTATGGCTATGGCTACGACTATCCTGACACTGCTGAGCGTCTGCTGCGTCTCGGCGAGGCTGTGCAGGTAATCCTGGCGATGTGGACTCAGGAAGAAGCCGTCTTCGAGGGCAAATACTACCATGTACGCGGCGCGATCAACCAGCCCAGGGGGGTTCAGCAACCGCATATCCCCATTCTGATTGGCGGTGGCGGCGAAAAGGTGACCCTCAAACTGGTCGCGCAGTACGCCGATGCGTGCAATGTGTTTGGCGATCTGGAGACGATCAAGCACAAGTTCGCTGTACTCAAAGCCCACTGTGAGGCCATCGGACGCGATTACGAAAGTATCCACCGAACAGCAGGGGTCTTCTGCTGTATTGGCGAGACCGACGAGCAGGCGCGTGCTAAGTTCCCCACCGCTCTCCTGGGCCGCCCTGTGGCCGCGGGGGCGCTGGTTGGCCGCCCGGAGACGATCCGCCAACGCCTGGCTGAGTTGGCGGAGATTGGCGTTCAGGAATTGATCATCGGGTTCCCTGATATCTTACAACTGGATACCTTGCGTTTCTTTGCGCACGAGTGTATGGCATAAGCTGGAGAACGCCAGGCCAATGCATAGTCGTCATGGTTACTTTCCTCTTGCTTTGTACTTGACTGTACTTCTACTTCAAGTATATGCTGAAAGAAGGACAGAAACGACCCTGCTTTATTCCTTAGATGGGAGTTGACCCTGTGATATAGTATGATAAGGAAAAAGAGAAACAAACCAGGGAGCCAACATGTCTGCAACCATCTTTAATAGTGCGCCGCTTGTTGCGCGGATGACCGGGGAACTGCGTGCGGAAGCGGCGGAATTTCGCACGCGACACCAGAGGTCGGCTAAGATTGCGCAACTGGTGGCCGGACACGATGCCGCCGCCGATGTATATAGCCGCCAGTTGGTGCGCTCGTGCCGTTCCATCGGGTTGGGCTGTGCCACGTATGCCTATCCATTTGAGGTTACCGAGGAAGAGTTGCGTGTAGAGGTTGCCGCGCTTAACGATGACCCGCATACCGATGGCGTTGTGCTGCTTTTGCCATTGCCGGCGCATATTCGCCAGCGTATCGTAACTGACGTGCTACGGCCTGAAAAGGACGTGGATGGGCTTGGTTCGCGCAACGCCGGTAATCTGCTGCTCGGCTTTCCCAGCTTTATACCCTCGACCGCCGATGTGATTTTGACGGTGCTACAAGACGCGGGTCTATCGGTTGCTGGCCTCAATGCTGTGATAGTTGGGCGCAGCAACATCGGCGGCAAACCGAGCGCACTCGTGTTGATGCGCCAGGATGCCACCGTGACTATTTGCCACTCCTACACGCACGATCTCGCCGAAATTACACGCAGTGCCGATGTGCTGGTGGTTAGCGTCGGTCGCCCCTGTCTTATCACCGCCGATATGGTAAAGCCCGGCGCAATCGTCTTCGATGCCGGTATCAACACTGTAGACGGCAAGGTCGTCGGCGATGTGGATTTTCAGGCGGTCAGGGAGGTGGCTTCCTTTCTCACCCCCGTTCCCGGCGGTCTTGGCCCCTTGACTCACCTCATGTTAATTCGCCACACGCTGCTTGGGCCGCAATAAGAATGAGAACATAACAAGGAGTACAGGTCGTCAGGTATGTGCGTGCATATACTTCGACGACCTGTACTCCTTGTTTATGCGATTCTACTGACCTGTTGCTTCGTTCGTATGAGAAGGGCAATCAGGCCACAGGTCAGTGCAACAATAAAGCAGGCTGCCGCATAGTAATGGTGAACGCTTTTGACGATGCGAGGGTATCTAGCCATACTCAGCAGATAAGGCGTGCCATCATGAAGTGAGATGTACGGATGATAGATGCCAGGTATCAGAAAATACACAGTCAGGATGGCAAAGAGAATAGCCAGGGCTATCGCTACATAGTAAACAGTTTTCATCGGTTGGATTTTCCCCCTAAAGTTAATTGATCGCAATATCAAATAAGACGAACGAGTAACCATTGTTACTACTCACTAGCCCATCTGGGTTATCAAACTATAACAGCGCTTGCCTGGTTATCGAATTGCAACAGCGCTTGCTTGTTCCTTAACCATATCCCTACTCAATCTTCACCAATTCCGCATGCTTGCCTGGTTAAAATTAGCCATAGACCCCTATGAAAAAAACTGGGAATACCCGGAGATACGTTACTACAGCGCGGCAGGAGAAATAAAATGGCACTTAGCGTCAGTAAAGATACTGGTTATCGTCTCGACAGTTCAAGTATTCTTTTCGATAGCAATACATCTATTACCAATCAGTTGGAGACAGTGGAACAGAAGCGGCGCTTTGAATTGCTGCGGTTGGCGTTTTTCGTTTTGAAGTTACGCAAGCTGGAACAGCGCCTCAACCATGAGCAAGGTAGTACAGGGAGTCCAGATGCAGAACATTTGGAAGACGTAGACGAGCAGAGCGGCGAACAGCTTTTCCGCTGTAGTCTGTTGCGCCACGCCATATTTCAACAGGTTGTCACGCTCATCCGGCTCGACTCCCGCGATCAGGCCATGCAGATTATTGAGGCGTGCAAGAAGTAAGAATGGTGCAGCCGGCAACCGGCAAAACAGATAATCAGTGCGCCGGTTGCCGGCTGCACCATTCTTACTTTTAATACCTGTTCTGCCGGGTGAAGATATCGCCGCCGATGTTGACCGAAATATTCTCTTTTTCGAGGGCGCGGCGCAGTTCTGTCACGTTGACGCTGTTGCTCACAATGATGATATTTGGGCCGATGCGTTGGAAGCCGAAAGATTGGAATTTGGGCGAGGCGCAAAGTTCGTCGGCGACGGCTTCGCCGGATACTTCCAGCATCAGGACTTGCGAGATTTTGGTACCTTTAAAGGACTTGACCCAGTCGCGCAGCGTGTACTCGACGTTTTGTGGCATGCCCTTCTGACTGTGTTCATCCAGCGTGCGCAGCATCTGCTCGATACTTTTGCCCGACTCGGAGCCGCGCAACACAGAAGTGCGAGTGAGTGTCAGGCGACTGACTATATCTATTTTGGTGACCTGCGCGAAAGGCAGAACGCTGTACAACGTGGGAAAGTCCGGTTGCAATAACAGAAGCTCGAAGTTGGGTTGTAAGACCAGGGCGGAATTGCCATTTGATGGTGCAATTGACATTGGCATGGATTGTTTGTCCGTGGACAGCACGGCAGCTCCCAGTTCGGTTAGCATATAGGCTATGGGATTCCCCACTTTGGTCTGCTCTTCTGTCAGGTTAGGTCGCGCATAGGCAAGTTCTACCATGCCCATTTCGTGGAGGGTTGAGGCGAGCATACCGATATATATCTCACCGTCTTCGGTGTTCCATTTCGTGCGTAAAGTCTCTGTTTTAGTGCGTTCGCTTTTCTTTGCGCCATACTGCATTGGGCGTAAGGCGAAAGCGTCTTTGTCCCAGATGAGGTTCAGTAGCGCGGAGACGCTATACCATTTTCCAGGCATACTCTGCGCCAGATATTTGGTGATAGTACTACGAGCAATATTCTGATTCCATGTATAGTAATTCCATTGCCTGTAATTGATGCCCGCGATATCACTCCACTGCCGGCAGTTGTACCAGACATCAAGCAGGCGTTTTGTTTGTCCGACGGCATCCAACTGCGACCATTGTGGTAGCTGTGAACCCGGTTCGTAACGGGGTTTCACGCCCTCGATAGGTTTTGCAGGAAGCTGGATGATGTTGAGGTCTCCGGCGATATGAAACACCGTCTCCAGATAGATGTCGTCACCGCCATAGTACTGTGTGCGCGGTTTCCCGTGCAATAATGGGCGAATTTTGTTGGCGAGACGCTTGGGAACACTGCCCGCCTGTGTCAGCTCAATATTCTGCTGATGCACGGCCCCCACAACGGTTGCGAGGTCGTATAACAGGGTAGTACCAACAGAGATGATAGTGGCTGGTGGAACAGCCAGCGGAACGAAAGGTTCATTATCCGTATCAGGTGCTTCAGCTTGAATTACCGCCGTTTTCAGTATATTTAGCATATCACTCGGCAAAGACAGCACCCGTTTTTGCTCTGAAAAGGTATCGAAGGCGAGAACAGAATTCTCGAATGTTTGCAGCATGTTGAACAGATGTGAATCGCTGTAGCCGGTCTTTTTGCGCACGGCATCCATGCCGATTTTGCCGCCTTGATCGCAGAGCCACTTGAGCAGTTCTCTGTACGGCTTATCCAGTTGCCGCAATATATCTACCGCGAAACCCGGTACTGTCAACTCCTGCTGTATCAGTGTGCGCAACTGAGCGCGACTGAAGTAGCTACTATTGCTGTCCAGGGCATATAGTCGTCCAGCTTCTGCGATGTCACCATAGTAGAAGTTGGTGAGCAGCCTGTCAATCGTCATTGTCGAGCGGTCGGAATTGGCGGAAAAATACTCTTTACCGGCTGTATACAGTGCATCGGCACTTTCAAGGTATGGCTGTAAAAAGGTGACCTCTTCGATGGTCGCTTTGCTCTTACTATTCTTGCTCGGAGCGTATATGACTTGACGGCTCTGGTTTTGCTTGACTTTCTTTTCCTGGACAAGCAGCAGATGTTCAAGTTTTGTGCGAATAGCGGCGAAACGTTCTAACGGCAGGTGCAATTTCGTCTGCAAGGTAGCGAGTTCAACGCCTTTCCGTTCGGCATGTCCGAGCAGTTGATAGAGGAACTGGCTCTCTTCAAGCGAAAGTTGTTCCCACACAAAGCGGGCGGCGATAGGATTCTTGACACGTTGCAGCAGGATACCGGCACGCTTGGTATATTCTTTGTCGGCGATATCACCCATACCCCACAGGCGAAAAACGTCTTCACGCAGTTGAGTGGTTTGCTTTTGTAGTGCTAGTAATACTGTCTCCATTGTTTTTTAAATTCCCTTGCCGATAAATCGGCGGTGGGCGCGATAAATCGGCCCCTACATTGTTGGATTGGGTTCATGAGTTGGGTCGGGTTCATGAGTTGGGTCGGGTTCGTATTGTTCGAGGTAGCGAATCACCTCGCGGGTAAGCTGGCTGGGGGTTGAGGCCCCGGCGGTGACTGCCACGCGCTTTTTGCCTTTGAGCCATTCGGGTTGCAATTGTGAGAGGTCTTCGATGCGTTTTGCTGGGACGCCCGCGAGTTCTTCGGAAACCTGGACGAGGCGGTTGGTGTTGTTGCTGCGTGGGTCGCCGACCACAATAGTCAAATCGGCTCCCTTGGCCTGGGCAACGATAGCCTCCTGTCGTGTCTGCGTGGCGGCGCAAATGTCAATGTGTACTTCTGCCTGTGGATAGCGCGTTTTGATGTACTGGATCACGCGGCGCGTATCCCATTGTGAAAGCGTAGTCTGGGTGGAGACCGCCAGCTTCGCCGCTTGCTCTGACGTTAGCATCAGAGCATCCACATCGGCCTCGGTTTCGATCAGGCTGATATGGCCCGGTACTTCGCCAACGACGCCTTCCGGCTCCGGGTGGCCCTTTTTGCCAATGTAGAGGACGTAGTAGCCGTTGTCCACGAGTTCGCGCACGAGGTCATGCGTTTTTGTGACATCGGGACAGGTAGCATCTATGCAATTCAGGCCCCGCTCACGCGCTCGCCATTTGACGAGCGGGGAGACGCCATGTGCGGTAAAAATTACCGTTCCCCCGGTGACTTGCTCAAGAATAGTGGCGCGGTCTGGCCCATCCAATGTGACAACGCCGAGGTTCGTAAGTTCTTCTATCGCGTGACGATTGTGGACAATCTGCCCAATAACATAAATTGGGCGTGGTATCAGGGGGTCTTTTGCCGTCTGGCGTACTATTTGTAATGCATCAACAACCCCGTAGCAGTAGCCACGGGGAGAAATTTTAATGACTTCCACAGGTTCCTCGGTCAGACATGGGCCTTTTTACCATATCATTTGATACTATGAGACATATGTTTTCCAGAGTGGGAAGGAAAAGAAAATTTACCCACCAAAAACATATTCTTATATAGTGTATCACATTTGTCACTGTGCTTTCTCAGCATAATGATATGTTTGGGGGTGGAACTCATTTTTTTACACCGATTTTGCCAGCGTCGCATCGGTAATACGCCTTGCCTCTTCAAGCAATTGTTGGTCTTCTGTCAACGCATCTACGATTGGCGCGGCAATGGCTTCCGGGGCGACATACGCGTTCGCAACCAGCGGCTGCTTCAACCGTGCCAGCCACTGAGCCATTGTTTTTGTATCAAGATGTGCGACTTGCACGAGATAGCGTTGATTGCGCCGCACTAAGTGGCCGCGACCGGGCGGCAAATCGCTGATACGCACTCCCAGCAATGGCTGATCCTGTGGGTCGCCGCCGAGAATCAGGCCCAGACGGCACGCCCGTACCTGTTGCAACAGCGCATCGCTACGCGAGAGGTCATTGGAAGTACCTGCTACGATAACATGCAAGCGCAAGTCTCGTGCCTGCAATAAGAACTCCTTCAGGTCTAGCAAGGGATTCTTGTGCAGCGTACTAAACTGGTCGTAATCATCAATCACCAGCACCACCGGGTCTTCCTGCAAACCCGCAATGTCGTCGCTGTCTTCCTGCTGATCCATCAACGCACGCAAACGCCCCATGCGTTCGCGCATCTCCTTCTTCAGCGCATCCACGCACTGCACAAGCTGCTCCTCCGTATCAGCATACATCCACAGATTGGGCAGGCGGCGCAACAGGCGCGAACTGCGACGGAAATCCACCAGCATTACCCGTGCATGCCTGTTCTCCGGGCTGCACGCCAGCATCAGCAGACTCGTATGCAATACGCTCGAGCGCCCACTACCGGGACCCCCGGCCACCAGCATATGCGGTGTATCAGCATTCAAATCCACCGCGAATGGCGAGAGAGAAAAATCTTCCATTCCCAGCCGAATGCGCAGTCCATTGCTCTCAGTTTCATCTTGCTGTTTGCTCGTGGCAATCAAGCGTGTTTTTGCCGGCTGTCCCTTCGCGAGAGCCGTCTGTTGCATAAATGTTCCCACGCTATCTTGCTTATGCGAAATCGCATCCAGCAAAAAGTAATCGGCTCGCACATAGTCAGGCAGCAAGCGAATAGGGGGGGCCTGTGAAATAGAAACACTTTTCGCAACCCTGGCAATCAGAGAGACCATCTCATCAAGCTTGCGTGTCTGCTCGTCGTCATCCTCGGCCGCTGCGGGCAGGGCAACCTGGATCTCCTCTAACACCGTTCCGCGCTTGAACGCCCTTCCTGGCAATGCCGGGTCAAGGTGTGCCGCGTCATGCTTGCCCAGTAAAATCAGCGAATCGGTCAACTCAACCAGCCGCAGACCAAAACGCAGCTCAAATAGACTTAACAATTGCGATGGCATCGCTACAGGTCGGTCTATTGTCAGTACCAGATACACCCCATACATGCGACCGAAGCGAGCGATAGAGAGGAACACATCCATCTCCTTATCGTGCGCCTGCTTAAACTCCGCGAACTTATCAATCATCAGCACAACGGCAGGTAATTCCGGCAAATCGTTGTTCTCCAAACGACGACGTTGATACGCCAGAAAATCGTTAATCTGATGCCCTGAACAAAACTGCTTGCGCTCCTCAATTATCCCATGCAACTTGCGCAGCAGACGGCGAATATATTCATCATCTGGCTCGCCAAAGACGCCCCCCACATGCGGCAACTTTTCAAATACACGCAAAGCCTGACCACCAAAATCTATCAAATACAGATTCAATTGGGTCGGCGAGTGTGTCTTGATCAGTGACGTAATCAGTGTACGTAACAATACGCTCTTGCCTGTACCAGCGGCACCACCAATCAACATATGTCCCCCGTTGCGCGGCAAATCCAGCAAAAACGGCTCCTGTCGTTGCTCCATGGGTAGGTCAACCAGCCCGATGGGACAGGTCAGCCAACCAAAGGGTGGTTGTCCCCGCTCCGTCCCTGTTCGCGTATAGGCCCTGGTAGCCTCAACACGCCGGTAAACCGTTGGCAGATCAATACGCTGCGGCAAAGGCTCAGGCCATGGGCGAAACAGTTTCGCCCCCAACGTCTCTTTGTAAGGAGCCATCGCATCAATCAGCAGCGCCAGATCGGTGACATCGCCTGCGCCTGGCGTCTTCTGTTTCTGCGCAATTATAGCTTCGTTCATGACACGTGCCTGCATCGAAGTGCGTGCGCTCTGGAATAGATCAAATATCTCCGAACCAATCTGAAAATATGCCCGGCCAGGAATCGTGCTGGGCAGCAATGCCGCTTCAGAGCGCCCCAACATATCGCGGCTATCCTGGAGGGAGGCCACGCGCAAACAGATACGGAACTTCAGGTTTGACCAGATATTCTGGTTGACCACGCCTGTCGGCTTCTGCGTTGCCAGGATCAGATGTACGCCCAGACTGCGCCCTTTCTGCACCACACTCACCAGACCTTCCATAAAGATCGGCTGCTCCTTCGCCAGTTCCGCGAACTCGTCAATCACGATAAACAGATGCGGCAACGGCTCATACTCATCCGGGTGCCGCGCTCGCATCGCCTGGTATTCGGCAATTTCCTTCGCGTTCGCCTGGCTCAGAATATGCTCGCGCCGCTTCAATTCGCTCTTGAGGGCAACCAGCGCACGTTCCGTCAATTTGCCGCTCAGGTCTGTTACCATACCCACCGTATGTGGCATATGCTCAAACGCCTTGAAGGCCGCACCGCCTTTGAAGTCTACCAGCACAAAGTTTACCAGGTACGGATGGTGTGTCACCGCCAGGCCGACAATCAGTGATTGCAGCAACTCACTTTTGCCGGCTCCCGTTGTTCCAGCGATGATACCGTGTGGGCCATGCGCCGCGTCGTTCAAATCAATCCAGACGGGTCCATCCAGCCCCTCACCAATAGGTACACGCAATCGTCCGAAACGTGGCTCGCTCCACCATTTTTCCGGGTCGTACTGGTCGACGTAAGGAATATCCAGCAGGTCCAGCAACCGCACATTCGTCGTCAGGTCTACATCATCCTCATCCTGAACCACATGCAATGGAGCAAGCGCCGTCGCGATACGTTGCGCCATCGCCAACTCTACCTCATCGGCCAGTACTTCATCAAGGGTCTCACCCGCGAAACCTGCGGTGGCATATGTTACATAGCCTTCGTCCGAGAGACGAATGACGCCGCGACACTCACTTGGAATTGCCTGCTCCTGTGCCACCATATAAATTACCGTCACACCTAACTCTTTTCCCAGTTTAAAAGCATGTGTGAGAGCGGGATGCTTGCGCACATCCACATAATCGTGAATCACGACTACGAAATGCGGCAACGCGGTCTCATCACTGTCTTTTTCGCCGCTTTCCGCCTTCTTCGAAGCTCGCTGGCTCAATTCTTCCAATAAGACGTTGAGCAGGATCTGCGCCTCATCTTCGCCCATTGCTACCAGTCGCTCTTGCTTAGCGGATTTCAATGGCATCGTATGCGGCAATTGAGCCAGCCAGTTCCAGTCAGCTTGCTGCGAAGCCGGGTACAGGCCAAAAATACGCACATCTTCCGGTGAATGATGCGTGGCTATCTGGCATATCATGCCTCGCGTCAGGGCGGCTACATCCTGTCGGCGTCCCGTAATACCCAGCGACTTCACTTTTGTTAGCGACACACCGCAAGGAATATCCTTCACCAGCGAAAAATCATCGCGTAATTGTTGCACCTCGGTAATCAAAGGCTCAGCTACATCTATTTCGGGCGTTGTCAGGGTGATCGTCAAAGGTTGTTTGCCTTTACCAACGCGCACCGTAAGAAAATCCAGGTCTTCCGGGCGTCGTTCCCACAGGTGCGCCCGTTCCTGTATGCGTTCCTCCAGTTCAGCCGGATCGGGATTGGTCAGCAGTGCAATTTCACGCTGCTTCTCTGCCTGTTCTGTCAATTGTTTGCGTAGCTTCGACAACACTGTACGATACTTCTTATCACCCTCGCGCCACCTCTTGCGCACCTGTTTGATTTTCTGCCGCGTCGTGAGTAAGGTCGTAATAGGCATCATAATGGAGAAGAGCGCCATTGGCAGCAAGAACGTCACCTGTTGCATCGAGCCATGATTGATAATGATGTACATTCCCAGGATCACAGACATCATGATTATTGGCATCACAAGTGAAATCCACCCCTGCGAAGGGGGCAAGGCATCCTTTGCAGGGGGCTCAGGTACATTCACCGTCCCCTGCGGCGGCGCAGTCACGATGCGTGGAGGTCGGTTAAAAGATGCGGATGGAGATGTGGGTGCGGACGGGGGCGCAAATGCGGGCACGGACTGGCTAAAGCTGTCCCTACTGCTGTCCCTACTGCTGTTCCTGCCAGCTGCTCCTGCCTGTTTTGTATGATAGGTTTGCTGCATCGTACTATCTCCACTTTGATGACGCCTTTGAAGTTACCATCTACCCACTATTACCTTTCATCGTCGGCAGGCGCAATATATAGAACAAGTGCTAAAAGTCCTTGAGCGCACCAGGATGAATGACATTCTTCCTATGGTTTCTGGCATATGACAAACATTACCCTGTGGATATGTATGTGGATAAGTTGGTGGATAACCTGGGATAACTCCGGCTTTTTGGTGGATAAGTGGGGGATAAGTCCATGTTATGTCATGCTGGTCGGTAATCTCGTGTTGGCGCAAGCACACAAAAAGAGAAAGATATCCACATATCCACATGGACTGGCAAAACACACCAATTGATTTCAGCTGCAAAATTCGTTACACTGTTGTAGCACACAAATTTTGGGAGAGCATCAAGGCCAAGGCCTGAAAATTATTGCGCAGGCGACATGTAGAGGACCAGGGTACCCGCAAGGGGTTGTCCTGGCACACGGCAGGGTATCAGGGTATTCACGGCAACAGCAAAAAGAACCGCCATGGGTACCCTTGCATTGTCTTTACCACAACGCGCAACGATTGAACGCATGTGCTACTATACTCAGTAAAAGAATGCAAGTAGGGGACCGAACATCGTGGAGAAACTGTTACCGCAAAACATAGAAGCCGAGCGCGGCGTTCTGGGCAGTATCATTATTGACCCGGAGGCGATTGTCCAGGTTGCTGATTTTCTGGCCGCCGACGATTTCTATCGTGATGCACACCGCACGATCTACGAGGTCATCTTACAACTCTACGAACAGCGCGAAGCGGCAGATTTCATCACCATCTGCGACGAACTGGAACGGCGCAGCAAACTGGAGGATGTCGGCGGTGCCAGCTATATTACGTCGCTAATCAATCAGGTTCCCACCAGCGGCAATGTCGAGTACTATGGGCGCATTGTAGAGCGTACTGCCATCCTGCGCCGGTTGATACACGCGGCCGGCGAGATAGCAGCTATCGCCTATGATGAAGTTGACGCTAATCTTGCGCTTGAAAAAGCCGAACAACTCATCTTCGGTATTAGCCAGCGCCACGCCCATTCCGATTTCTCTCCCTTGCGCGATCTCATGTCTGAATACATGAACAAACTCGACCAGTTGCACGAGCGGCGCGGTACCATCGTCGGCGTTCCTACCGGCTTTACCGACCTCGATAGATTAACGGGTGGATTACAAAAGTCGGATTTAATTATTCTGGCTGCCAGGCCGGCGGTGGGAAAGTCCTCGTTTGCCCTCAGTCTTGCGCACAATAGCGCCATCAAACACCAACGCTCTATAGCAGTATTCAGTCTTGAAATGAGCAAAGAGCAGCTGGTACAGCGTCTGCTCTCGATGGACGCGGGTGTTGACCAACAACGCTTGCGCACCGGTTGGATTGAAGATGATGACTGGGACCGTATTATCTTCTCAATGGGAACGCTCTCCGAGGCCAATATCTGGATTGACGACACGGCTGGTATCTCCACGGTAGAGATGCGCAGCAAAGCGCGTCGTCTGCAAACGGAACATGGTGTAGACCTGATAGTCGTGGATTATCTCCAATTGATGCAATCGTCGGTCAGCGGCAAACGCAACGAGAATCGCGTGCAGGAAATTTCCGAAATCAGCCGTAATCTGAAAGGTCTCGCCCGCGAACTGGACATACCCGTCCTGGCGCTCGCCCAGTTGTCCCGCGCCGTTGAAAGTCGGCAATCGAAAGTACCACAATTGTCAGACCTGCGTGAAAGTGGTTGCATTACCGGAGACTCACCTGTATACCTGCCCGATGAGGGCATATACCATCCCATTGAACAGTTGATCGGGCAAAAAAACTTCCGTGTGCTTGCCCTTAACACCGAGACATGGCAATTGGAACCATGTACCGTAAGCAACGTCTTTGCTACCGGCTGCAAACCCGTTTATCGTATGACTACGCGATTGGGCCGCACTATTCGCGCAACTGCAAATCACAAATTCCTGACCATACATGGGTGGAGAAGGTTAGATGAACTAACAGCAGGAGACAGAATGGCGTTACCGCGTAAATGTGGTGGCCCAATTGTAGCTACAATGAGTAATGAAGAATTAGCCTTACTTGGTCATCTCATTGGCGATGGCTGTACATTGCCGCGACACCCAATCCAGTATACAACGCACGAATTTGAGCTAGCAGAAATCGTGGCGAATTTAGCTACTGCTGTCTTTGGTGATGCAGTAGCCCCACGTATTCAGAAAGAGCATGATTGGTACCAGGTATACCTGAGCGCGAATTATCATCTTACACACGGTGTGCGCAATCCTGTAACCATGTGGTTAGACAATATGGGTATATTTGGTTTGCGCTCATACGAAAAACGCATACCTGACAAGGTTTTTGCTCAACCAGCCGAAGGTATCGCCCGTTTCCTACGTCATCTTTGGTCTACAGATGGGTGTATTAATTGGAGCTTCGGCAAAAAACATTACGTCAATATTTACTACGCATCAAGCAGTTATGAATTAGCAAGAAATGTGCAATCGCTTTTGCTTAGACTGGGTATCAACGGTACATTGTCAAGAAGATCGCAAGGAATGAAGGGTAGAGATCAGTATCACGTAGTAATTAGCGGTAAATCGGATATAGAACAGTTTATTAGTCAAGTTGGCGCATTGAGTCAGAAAAAAACAGTTCATCAAATCGCTATCATTGATCACCTTTCTCAACATCCTGCTAATACAAATCGTGATGTGTTGCCCTTTAATGTCTGGAAAATATATGCTATACCCGCTATGCAAACAGTAGGTATAACAAATCGTCAAATGCAAGCAGCGTTAGGTAATGCTTATTGTGGTACAGGTTTGTATAAACAAAATTTGAGCCGTGAACGAGCTAGCAGGTTAGCAAATATCGTTGAGTGTGAACAATTAACATGTTTAGGTCAAAGTGACATTTATTGGGACGAAATCATTTCTATTGTACCCGACGGCGAGGCCGAAGTTTACGATTTAACGGTAAACGAATTACATAATTTTGTTGTGTCTGACATTATAGCTCACAATAGTATCGAGCAAGATGCCGATATCGTCATGTTTATTTATCGCGACGACGTGTATAACCCGGAATCGGAACGCAAGAACATCGCGGATATTATTGTTGCGAAACATCGTAATGGACCGGTTGGAGAGGTGAGCCTGTACTTTCAGGCTAGCCAGACCCGCTTCCATGATCTGGAAATCACTCCCCCGGTGGAGTAGTCACGGAACATCCCATGACAGCGTTTACAGGATTCCCGGCGGGGAAAAATCCATACGTGCCGGTACCAGAGGTCTTCTTCACGGTACTGTTGCCAGAAATCGAGGACAGCGCGGAACTCAAGGTTACGCTGCACCTCTTCTGGTTGTTGGCGCAGAAGCCAGGCAACCCGCGCTGTGTCAGTGAGGGCGATTTGCTGGGCGATAGCCTTCTGCTGCGCAGCCTCAAACGGCGGGGCGACCCACGCCCGCCGGAGGAACGCCTGCACCAGGGATTAGAACAGGCGGTTGCAAGAGGTACCCTTTTGCGGATACACTTAAAGTTGGTAAGCGAAGGCAACGCCGGGGCCGAGGTCATTCAATGGTATTTCTTTAATACGGCTCGCAGTCGCAAAGTCGTTGCCGAGCTTCAGGGAGGTGAGATGATGCCTGTACGTCTGCTGAAAAGTCAGCAGGAAGAGATGGAACAGGATCAGGAGATGGTGATTCCTATAGAGGAGTATGTGCCGGGAACACAAGGGACTCAAGGGATACAAACCAGAAATGGTACTTCACGGAGTTCATTAAGGCAAACTGGTGAACACGAGAGAACACAGGGAGTCCAGGTACAATTTGATCGTCCGAATATATTTGTCTTATATGAGCAAAATATTGGCTTACTGACGCCATTGATTGCTGATCAGTTGCGGGACGCCGCCGATCAGTATTCCCAGGAGTGGATTGAGGCAGCATTTCGCGAAGCAGTGCAGTATAATAAACGAAACTGGAAATATATCAGCGCCATATTGAGACGCTGGGAAACGGAAGGCAGGCAAGTATGGAACGCCTGAATGATATTATCAATAGAACGGCGCAGCGGCGTCAACAAAGCGGTAATCAACAGGAGCCGCGAGAACAGCAAGGGCAACAGGGACAACGGCCAAATCCAGGCCAACGTCCAGCGCAGCCGTTGTCTCGTCGCACATTGCCTGAGCAGACAGCACGCCTGGGACAACGGCGCGTACCGTCCCAACAAGCGCAGTCTCAGCCTGATCAATCTAATCAGTCCAATCAATCCATACCACCTTCCCGGAAATATTACCAGCATGCGTCGCGCAACCGCGCTCTGCCAGAACCAGATTATGCGCAACGCCCGCGCTATCCACAGCGCGAGGTACATGAAACATACAGGCCTGATGAAATGAATGCCGCCCATGCCACCCGGCAACTCTATAGTTATGAATATGAGCAGGAACGGGAGCGGCAACAGACAGCGCGTAGAAACGATTTCGGCGCTGACAACATAAATAATCCAGATCATCCAGGGTCAACGGGCTATTACCGTACTCCTCAGCGCATAACGCAAACAGCACCTCAGGCAGATGAATATGTCGATGCTTCTTACTCTGTTATGCCGCAGGCGGACGTGCAGGAAGAGTGGGAAGACGACGCGGCAGCTATGCGTTACGGCGATTGGGAAGATGATGCCAGCGAGCAGCCGCCTTATCAGTTGCAGCGTACCACTAGAGGCAATGCAGGTGATAGAGATCATATGGGCATGGTACCGGCTACCAATTATCCTCATTATCCTGATGCCAGAGATTATCGGGATCAGCCGTCTACCCCTCGTGATATGCCACCGACGCAGAGACGTGAGAGAGAGATAGAGTCACACCCACCCGGTGTGCCATATCCTGCCGTTACGCGCAATTTACAGGCAATGCAGGTGCCAGTACCGCCTTCGCGTCTGCCCGCTTCGCCGGCATCGCCGGTGCTGCCAGTACCACCGACCATCCAGCAGGAGATGCGTTCTCACCGTCACACGCAGCCGTTGGACCCACAAACTATTGCGAATATGACACGCGAGATGCCACAGGAACAGCGGCGCACACCTCAACCGATACGGCTTCCTGATGGACAGGCGCAAACGCCCGGCATTGCCAGCGCATCTGCATCGCCTCGGAATGTTTGTCCTATCTGCAAGGGAGCAGGTTACTTACGTGCTAATGTTCCTTTCGGTGATCCAAACTTTGGCAAACCAGTTGCCTGTGAATGTAAAGAGGCGGAACGGCGCGAAAAGCGACGGCAACAGTTGCTCGAACTCTCTGATTTAAGCGCGTTCCAACAGAGTAGCTTTACGAACTTTCATTGCTTTCCTGGCATCTCTCCATCGGTGAAAGAAGCTTATAATCATGCCCATCAATTTGCTCAGGACCCACATGGCTGGCTCGTACTGATTGGACCAAATGGCTGTGGCAAAACGCACCTCGCGGCAGCGATTGCGAACCAAAATTTGAAAGCCGGGGCCGTCGTGCTTTTCACGGTTGTTCCCGATCTACTGGCGCATTTGCGCTCAACATTTGGCCCCAACGCAACGGAGGCATACGACCAGCGCTTCGCCAAAATGCGCGAGGCCGAATTATTGGTGCTGGACGATCTTGGCGCACATCAAAGCTCGTCATGGGCCAGCGAAAAGCTCTTCCAGTTGCTCAATTACCGCTACAACTCCAGTTTCCCAACGGTTATTACCGCGAACCAACAGGGACTGATGGGGCTTGATGAGCGTATTCTATCACGCATGTCCGATACGGCTCTCGTCACAAAGATCACTATGGTCGGCGCTATAGATTATCGTCCGCGCAATCCGCGTCGCGAACTGCCGCGTTAGAGGGAAAGAGATGTTCGTATGCGAGACATGTGGCGGAACAGGGACGGTCAGTCTGACCGTGACCTGTCGCAAATGCCAGGGAACCGGCGAACTCATTACCTACGATGATGATGGCAATGAGAACCTGGCGACTTGCACTCTTTGCGAAGATGGCGTTATCTTCTCAGAGGCAACATGTGATGAGTGCAAGGGAACAGGGGTGGCCTAAAAAATATGACCCAGGGCTGTTGCAAGGTTGGGGAAGATGGCGACCACAAGGGTAACGCCACTACTATGAAACGCGCTGCCGCCCTCCCGTCTCATAGTAGTGGCGTACCCTTGTGGCATTGGCTCCAGAAAATAGGAAAAAGGGGTTGCCAAAGAAGCATGGAAAGAGGATACTGCTTTCAAACGAAATGTTGTTGTTCAAGCAGAAAGGAATATCCTCCCATGAAT
>Ga0307372_10001470_pt1 | contig 41075 bp, 45 predicted proteins | sample OX1MG_FD_202533 | JGI IMG/M metagenome (GOLD analysis project Ga0307372, IMG submission 202533) | Soil microbial communities from Risofladan, Vaasa, Finland - OX-1 | ecosystem: Environmental > Terrestrial > Soil > Coastal area > Acid sulfate soil | place: Finland: Risofladan, Vaasa | collected...
ATGCATTGGTCATGGTCATTTGGTCTACGTGTTCCTGACTCGCCCTGGGTGGGATGGTGCGCTACAGCAGGTGTCTCACGTCAGCCTGACAGACAGGGCAATGGCACTGACCCCGTCAATGCGTCGTCGGCGGCGTGTCTCCGTACCGCCGAGCGCGGGCGCCAGCGTTTTGGTGTCGGTGTGCGAAGCGCGACCGGGGCGTAGGGACCTTGGCGGGCGGTCCCCACGCCCCGTCGCGAGCTGCCCCCGCACCCCCCACGAGTCGCCAGACGAACGACGCCCCCGAAAAACAAGGGTGACCAGCGAGTTGTCACCCTATCATGACGTGCTGGCAGGTCGTGCTGACATAAAAGTCCTGGTGGCCCGGTCCGTCCTGGCTGGCCCGGGTGGGTCGACGCCCTCAGGTGCGGTCGAGGATCTCGGCCGCGGCGCGCTGGCCCGAGAGGACCGCACCGTCGATGGCGCCGTGGGACCGGGTCGAGGTCTCGGTGCCCGCCCAGTGGACCTGGCCGAAAGGTGCGCGCAACAGGGGTCCGTGGCGGGTGAGGAGGCCGGGAGGGAAGTGCGCCATCGAGCAGCCGCGCGTCCAGGGCTCGGTCCACCACGCCGTCTCGATGAATCCGACGGGTGATCCGGCGGGTGCTCCGAATCTGGCCATGAGCGTGTCGAGCACGGCCCGGCGGCGCTGCGCTTCGTCGAGCTTGGCCACGCGCTCGGCCACATGGCCGAAGGTGAACGAGGCGATGACACCGGGTTTCCCCGATGCCGGTGAGGCGTCGATGGTGACCTCGGCGGCCGATCCGGGCTCCGCGCTCTGGCCGCTGAAACCTTCGGTTCGCCAGAAGGGCTCGTCGTAGACGACGAGGGTCTTCGACTCGGGGCCCGCCGTAGCGCTCGCGTAGAGGGCCCGTCGGTCCGGGGGGAGGATCGGATCGAACGCGATCTCGAGGGCGAGCGCGGGTGGAACCGACACCACCGCGTGGCGAGCCGACACAGTGATGTCGGGGGCGGCGACGTCGAGGTGGTCCTTGTGCTGGGTGATGGAGCGGACGGGCTGCGCCAGGCGGACGGCATCACCCAGCGACTCGGCCATGCGAGTCGCGATCAGTCCCGCCCCGCCTTCCATCAGGTTCTCCTGGGCGCCACCTTTGATCGAGAAAAGCCTGTTGATGCTTCCATGCGCACGAATGAGGAAGAGCAGATGGAGATACGAGGTGTCGTCGAGATTTCCGGTGAACAGGCCGCGCAATGCCATGTCGAAAAGGTCACGGGCGATGGTCGTCGAGATTCCCGAGCGGTACAACCACGATGCCACCGAGCGCGAGTCCCAGGCCTGGGCCCGTCGGGCGGTCCAGGGGGCATCGAGGGGGACGCGCTTCGAAGCCCAGTCCAGGCGGGCCTGGGCCAGGGCGATGGTGGCCACGGCCAGCGGGCTGATCTTCGGGATGAGACCCCGGTAGCGCAGCATGCGGCCCTCGTCGACGAGGAGGTGGGCGCCGTCGACCCAGGTCTTGTAGGTCGTCACGCTGAAGGCGCGGGCCAGCTCGAACATGGCGTGATGTCTTGGGGCGAGCCAAGCCCCACCTCGGTCCACCGCCGAGCCGTCGGAGAGGTGCTCGGTCCAGATCCGACCCCCGACGCGTGGGCGGGCTTCGAGGACGACGACCGACTTGCCACCTTGATGGAGCCGCAGAGCCGCCGAAAGCCCGGCATAGCCCGCACCCACCACACAGACATCGACATCGATCCGCTCGGGCATCGACGTGACCAGTTGGCTGTCGGGGTGTCAGTTGGCCAGAAGGGTGGCTACGTTGGCGTTGAACAGCCCATCGGCCTGGTTCGGGACACAGCCGGTGCGGGCGTAGTCCTCGATGGGGGTGGCGGTCCCTTCGGAGTGGGGGAAGTCGCTGCAACACATGAAGAGGTCTCCGGATTTGGCGGTGAGCCGGGCAGGCAGTTCGTAGGAGAACGAGGAGACGCGCACCTGACGATGGAAGTAGTCACTGGGCCTGAGCTCGAGTGGGGCCAGGGGACGCCCGTTGAGGGCGGTGGTGAAGTCCCAACCGCCGTCGAGCATCATCAAGTACTGAGGAACCCAGATCGACGACAATTCCACGATCCCGATACGCAAGCCCGGATGACGCGCCAGCGTGCCGTTCACGATGAGGTCGGTGACGGCGATGGCGGGCTGGACCCACAAGAAGATGGACTCGATGACGGGCACGAAGCTGTCATCTGGGTCGGTGTAGAAGGCCTCGTCGAGGACGCGGGGTTGATCGGCTACGTGGAACACCGGGGTGACGCCGTGCTCCACGAAGGCCGCCCACATCCGATCGTGGTCAGGGTGTGACAAGGGGCGCCCGTCGATGGCGGCGGGGGCGATCATGGCGAGACGGACCCCGCTCGCCTCGAGCATCGCCAGTTGGGCGTCGAGCCACGCCGGGTCTCGCATGGTCAGGTGGGCGACGGGGTGAAGGCGCCCCTTTCCTTCTGAGACCACCGTTGCGCACCAGCGGTTCCACGCCGCCATGTTGGACGTGAGCGCAGGCAGTGCTTTGGACATCCGGCGCTCCCAGAGCAACCCGAAATTCGGGAACACCACGGCCTCGTCGAGGCCCATGACGTCGAGGTGTCCGGCCCGGGCGGACGGGTCCCAGTAGTGCGCGGGGAGCTCCTCGTCGTAGCGGTACTCCGGGGGGAGGTGGTCGCGACACCGTTGGCGATAGCGGCCGAGCACTGCCGTGTCGCCGGGAATCTGGACGTCGGCCATATCGAGGCGCTGGCCCCGCCACGTGAGCCACGGATAGCCCAAGTCGTCGTCGACGATGGCGAGGGCCTCGTCGGAGAGGGCGGGATCGATGTGATCCGCCCAGAGCGTCCGGCTCTCGTATAGGTGCTGGTCCGAGTCGATGATGACCGTCACTCGCCCGCCTCCTCGGGCCCAGTATGGCCCATCGCGGATGACGATGTCGGGGCCGGCGGCGTCGCGGTGCCCGGGGGATCGGAGTCGTAGCGGCGGGCTGCGCCCTACAGTGGGGCTGAGGGCGGGCTCGCTCACCTTGAGCGAATTGCGGCCCTCATGGTTCCGATGCCGGCCACGGCTGATCGGACCGGGAGAAACCATGGCGTCATCTGAGCAACAGCAATTGGGCAACCGCCTCGATGAACACCATCGTCCCGAGACCAACGGACGGATGTCGGTATGCCGGCGGTGCGGAGTCATAACCGACGGGCCCGAGGGTGATCACGCACCTCGGGAACGCGAGTTGGCTCGAACTACCCAGTGGCTCGACACCCAGGCGCGCATCAGGCGGATCGCTGGAGCGAAGGACCGCATCAACAGGTAGCGGCGGTCGCGTTGACGACGACGCCTCTCATCGAGACCTGTGTGCGTCGGCATCACCCTGCGCATGGCTGCGCCCGTTTGAACGTTGCGCCGAGCCTGATCGTCGTTCACGCAGCCGTCATCTCGCGGACCCCTGCCGTTCACGACCCATCCGTATCCTTAGAAGTAGCGGCAGCTACAGAGACGGGAAGGAGAGACGTGGGCAACATGCGAGACCTAGTCCGACGGCTTGGCGTGTCGCTGGCGATCACCCGGTGGGCCCTCCGACCGTTCCGGCCAACTTGACAGGTCGCCCAGAGGGAGGATGAGGTTCGCTCCTTGTCCCTGTCCGACCTCGGTGAGGTAGAGGAGCCGACACCTATAGGGCCCCCTTGGGTGTCGGCTCCTTTGCCGCGTCTGGGGTCTGTTTCGCACCAGGGCCGTCTCGCAGCCGTCTCGCAAACCGACTCCGATACCCTCTCGCCATGAACGAGATCGCACTCTTGACGGGGATCCTCGCAAAGACCGGAGACATCATCGCCGCCGTCGGGGATGACCAGTGGGAGCTTCCCACGCCGTGCACGGAGTTCGACGTGAGGGCTCTGACCAATCACATCACCGGTTGGATCCAGGTCTTCGACGCGGGATGCCACGGTCGGACCTTCGAAGGTGATGCGTCGGCTTACCAGTTCGGCTCGGACCCGGCCGAGGAATTTCGAGCCTCGGCGCGGAGCCTCACGGCGGGCTGGCAGGAGTACGGACTGGACCGGCCGGCGCGGATCATGAGCGGTGAGATGCCCGGGGAGATGGTCTTCAACATGACCGTCATGGAATACCTGGTCCACGGCTGGGATCTGGCGGTGGCGACGGGTTGGGAGATTCCCTTCACCGAGGACGAGTCCAGTGACACCCTGGCCAGGGCGCAGCGGACACTGCCGCCGGAGTATCGAGGGCCGAACATGGCCTTCGGGGAGATCGTCACCGTCGACACCGACGCATCGACGACCACTCGGCTGGCGGCGTTTCTCGGTCGCCAACCCTGATCCGACGCTCAGTCGGCGCCGGACTCGAGCCAGCGCTCCAACCACCTCGGGAAGCCGAGCAGATCGGCGAGGACCACCTCCGCACCGGCGGCGCGAAGGGTGGACGGCGTCGCCTCACCTGTCGCCACCGCCACGCAGAAGGATCCGGCCACCTGGGCGGCGATCACATCGGCAGGGTGGTCACCCACGTAGATCTGGGCCTTGTGATGGCGGAGCACCTCACCCTTGGCCGGCCCGTACTTCCATCCCACCACGAGATTGGCCTCGATGCCCACCGCCGTCAGGCTGATGCGGGCGTGGGGCTCGTACTTGGCGGTGACCACGATCACTGTCCCGCCGAGGTTGCGGACCGCAGCTACGGCCTCGACCGCGCCGGGCATCGGATCGGTGTGGTCGAAGAGGAGGGCTCCGTGGAGATCGCGATAGCGCCAGCAGGCTCGGTCGAGCGCGTCGCCGTCGAACCAGGGGGAAAGGGCGGTCTCGAGCGGTGGTCCCAGAGACGAGACGATGAGCTCCACGTCGATGTCGACGCCACTTTCCTCGGCGAGCGCGTGCAGTGCGGTACGGACCCCTCGCCTCGGGTCGATCAGGGTCATGTCCAAGTCGAAGCCGACGACGAGGGGCGGAGCAAAGCGGTGCACGGAATGAGTGTAAGAGAGCCGCTTGGATCGACCCGACGGTGGCCCGTTTCAGAGGCGGTGTAGAATCAAATGGCATGGCGGCGTCATCGCCGTGGTGCCGGACTCTGGCCCGGACTTCGTCAGGCTCCGCCCGCGTCACCCTGGACCCCGGTCGCGCCGTGAATGTCTCGTGACCTGAAGGAGCTCCGAATGGGTGCGTTGATCGCCACCGTCGTCGTCATCGCCGTGCTCGCCTTGATCTTCCTGGCGATGTCGCTGCGGATCGTGCAGCAATACGAAGAAGGGGTGCTGTTCCGTCTGGGCAAGGTGCGGGGGGTGAAGAAGCCCGGCCTGGCCCGGATCATCCCCATCATCGATGTCCTGCGCCGGGTGTCGTTGCGGATCGTGACCATGCCGATCCAGTCCCAGGGCATCATCACGAGGGACAACGTGAGCGTCGACGTGTCCGCCGTCGCCTATTACAAGGTGGTGGACGCCACCAAGTCGGTCATCGCCATCGAGAGCGTGGTGGCTGCCATCGACCAGATCGCGCAGACCACGTTGCGCAAGGTGGTCGGCCAGCACACGCTGGACGAGACCTTGTCGGAGACCGACCGGATCAACGTGAACATCCGGGAGATCCTCGACGTGCAGACCGAGGACTGGGGGGTGGTCGTCACCCTGGTGGAGCTCAAGGACATCCAGCTCCCCGAGAGCATGAAGCGGGCCATGGCCCGACAGGCCGAGGCCGAACGAGAGAAGCGGGCCAAGATCATCGCGGCGGAGGGCGAATCACTGGCCGCCGCCGCGCTGGGAGAGGCCTCGGACACGATGATGGCGCACCCTTTGGCCTTGCAGCTTCGCAATCTGCAGACCTTGGTCGAGATCGGTGTGGACAAGAACACCACGGTGGTCTTCCCCGCCCCGCTCATGAGCACGATTCAGGAGTTGGGTGCGTTCCTGGCCAGAGAGACGACAGCGGTGGCCGGCGCCACGCCGGGTTCGGGGCGGCTCGAGGCCAACGGTACGTCGGTGACCCGTCGTGGGGGCACCCCCGCCCAGTGATCCCCGGGGAGTGATTGCCGGAACAGTGATCGGCGAACGGTGACGGTGACCCCGTCGGCCTTCAGGGTCGGGGCCAGCGAGGTGTCGTTGATGACGAGGGGGATCTGGCTCGTGTAGTTGCCCGCTCTTTTGAGGGCCCGGGTGATGGCGCCGGCGGGGTCGATCGAGGAGGAGCGGATGTTCTTGGAGAGGAGCTGGGAGAGAACTTTCGTGTAGGTGTAGCTGTGGGTGGGGGTGGACGAGGCGTGGGGCGCGAGGAGCAGGAGGATGGTGGCGAGGAGCCCGAAAGGTAGAAGCCAGGCCCGCTAGCGCGGCGGGGCAGGTGGAGCCGGAGGGCGGTCCCGGGCGTGACCCGGTTTGGCCGCGGAGGTGGCGTGGCGGATGCGCAGGGACATGGGAGAGGGCTCCCGAGCAATCCTCAGCCGGTGAGGAGGTCGCGCGCGCCGGTGTCTGAGGAAGGGTGACGGAGCTTGGACATGGCCCGGGCCTCGATCTGGCGGATCCGCTCCCGGGTCAGGTTGAAGTGCTGGCCGACCTCTTCGAGTGTGCGGGGCTCGCCCCGGTCGAGGCCGAAGCGCAGTCGGAGGATGCTCGCCTCGCGGTCGTCGAGCGGGGCCAAGAGCTCGTTGATCTCGTCGACCAGCAACGCCTCGGCGGCGTGGTCGAAGGGTGAGGTGGCGTTGACGTCGGCGACGACGTCCCCGAGATCCGCGTCGCCGTCCTCGCGGAGGGGCTCGGACAACGACAGGGGCTCCGAGCGCCAACGCAGGACGTCGGTCAGGGTCTCGTAGGACAAGGTGGTCTCGATGGCGAGCTCGTCGACGGTGGGCTGGCGACCGAGCTTGGACTCCAGGAATCCCTGGGCCTTTTGAACCGCGCTGAGCATGTCGCCGGCGTGGACGGGCAGACGGATGGTGCGGCCGGTGTTGGCGATGCCGCGGGTGATGGCCTGGCGGATCCACCAGGTGGCGTAGGTCGAGAACTTGAAGCCCTTGCGCCAGTCGAACTTCTCGACGGCGTGGATCAGCCCGAGGTTTCCCTCCTGGACTAGGTCGAGCAGCGGCAAGCCCGACGCCTGGTACTTCTTGGCGATCGAGACCACGAGGCGGAGGTTCGACGAGACGAAGGTCTGTTGGGCGGCGGCGGCGGCACATTGGATCCGCTTCAGCTCGCGCTTCTTGGCCGGCGTCGGCTTGGTGTTCGGATCGGCGAGGGCGGCGGTGGCCTCGTGGCCGGCCTCGATGGCCTGGGCCAATCGAGCCTCGTCGTCCTTGGTGAGCAGTGGATACCGCCCGATGTCCCTCAGGTAGAGCTTGACGAGGTCGGCATCGTCGCCATCCCCACGCTTCATCGCCATCGACGTCTCCTTCTGGTCACCGTCGCTTCACGCCGGCGATTCGGCGCCCGGATGTGGGCGCCCTGTCCTGTCATTTCCCCGCAGTCCCGGGGGGTGGGACGGTCACTGCGGCCATGCACGTGCGTTGCGGCGGAGATCGAACCCGATACTTTGGTCACGCGAAGCCCAGCACCTGCGCGCTCGGTTCGATCAGCGTTTGTTCGGGATAACCGGCCCATCCCGATCATCCAGGTCGTTCGTTTCTTTCTTGGTTTTGGTTGGGACTCCAGGCGGTTCACGCCGGGTTCAGACCGAGGAACGCTCCCCAAAAGGCTCCCGGTGTGACGGCTCCCCGTCATTCTATCGAAAAACGCCATACCACCTACCCCCGACGGCCTCCGATCATCGGTCTTCGGGGCCCCGGAGGGGTCGATGGGACCCGTCGGCAGTGGAAGGGCGGTGGAACGGCTGAGAATCGGCGGTGAATTCGAGGGTGGCGGTGCCGGTCCGATCTTGCCCCGAGGACGGTATCGGCCCTGGATAACTCACTTTCGGCACTAGGCCGAGGGCCGGGCCCACCGTAGGGGTCGTGGTGGGGGGCAAACCTGACGAGCGTCGGTATCGGCCCGGACCCACCGGTTCGCGATTCTCCGACGGCGAACCGCGGGGAGGACGGCTGTGGGGCGCCGTTCCGCCCCCGGTCCCTGTGCCGCCAGCCACCGTTCTTAGGCCCTGCGGGCAGCCCGGCCGGGACCGAGCCAGACTCGGTGAGTGGGGAACGACCGGTCGTGGACGACCGGTGAGGAGACGACCCGGGCCCGTTGTTGTGGGGGTGTCGCTTTGCCCGGGCCCGAGTCCCGTGGCAAAATAGTTACATGCCGCAAGCAAGTACGTTGCCGTCGAGGGGGTCCGGACCGACCCGGGTCCCGGGGTCGTCGGGGGCCGTCGACCAGGTCCAGGCCAGCCTGCAGGTGATCGCCCGGTCCATCAGCCAGGTGCGGATGCACGAAAGGCTGTTGCAGTCGGCGGGGGTGCGGTTGGACCGGGCCGGGGCCGCTGCGCTGTACAAGCTCCATGTCCACGGGGACGCCATCCGGATCACCGCCTTGGCGGAGATGCTCGATGTCGACACCCCCACGGTGACGCGCAAGATCCAACAGCTCGAGCGCGACGGGCTCGTGATCCGTCACCGTGATCCCGACGACGGTCGGGCGTCGCGGATCCGTCTCACCCCGGCCGGTCGACGGACCCTCGAACGGGTGTTGAAGGCCCGGCGGGCTTGGCTCGACCGGCTCCTCGAGGGCTGGGACGACGAGGACCTGACCCGGTTCGGAGCACTGCTGGGCCGGTTCTCGAGCTCGTTGGAGCGCGACATGGAGGACGCCCGTGGCTCCTGACGCCGCGACGACGTCGGCTCCAGCGCCGGCCGACCACGACTTCGACCCAGCCGAGCACCGCCGGATCCTCGTGATCCTCGGGGCCCTCATGCTCGGCATGTTCCTGGCCTCGCTGGACCAGACCATCGTGTCGACGGCACTTCCCACCATCGCCGGCGACCTGCACGGGTTGAACCACCTGTCGTGGGTGGTGACCGCCTACCTCCTGGCCTCGACCATCTCCACCCCCTTGTGGGGGAAGCTCGGCGACCTCTACGGCCGGAAGAACCTCTTCCAGTTGTCGATCGTCATCTTCCTGGTGGGCTCGATCCTGTCGGGCCTGGCGCAGAACATGGTCGAGCTCATCGCCTCAAGGTCGCTGCAAGGTATCGGCGCCGGCGGGCTGATGGTGGGGGCCCAGGCCATCACGGGGGATGTGATCCCGGCGCGCCAGCGGGGCAAGTACATGGGGTACTTCGGTGCGGTGTTCGGCATCACGAGCGTCGCCGGCCCGCTGGCGGGTGGATTGTTCACCCAGCACCTTTCGTGGCGATGGATCTTCTACATCAATGTCCCCATCGGCATCATCGCCCTGTTCACCGTGGCCGCGGTCCTCCATATCCCGGCCACACGCGTTCCGCACAAGATCGACTGGCTTGGCACCGCCCTCATGTCCTCTGGCGTGACCGCCATCATCTTGCTCACGACCTGGGGCGGGACCCAGTACGCCTGGGGCTCGGGTTTGATCATCGGCCTCGGTGTGGTCGGCGTGGCCTTGCTGGTCTCCTTCTGTGTGGTGGAGTCGAGGGCGGTCGAGCCGTTGATCCCGCTCACCTTGTTCAAGAACCGGACCTTCAACGCCGCGTCGGGGGTCGGGTTCATCATTGGCTTCTCGATGTTCGGGGCCATCATCTATCTACCCTTCTATCTGCAGACCGTCCACGGCGCCACGCCGACTGCCGCAGGACTGGAGCTGCTACCCCTGGTGGGCGGGATGCTGACCACGTTCATCGTGAGCGGCCAGCTCGTGACGAGGACGGGGAGGTACAAGGTCTTCCCCATCATGGGGTCCGTCGTGCTGGCGTTCGGTCTCTTCCTCCTGTCGCGCATGGGGGTGACGACGTCGTTCGGGCTCACATCTCTCTACATGGTCGTCGTGGGCCTGGGTGTGGGCCTCGTGATGCAGGTGCTCGTGGTGGCGGTCCAGAACTCGGTTCCTTACGAGCTGCTCGGGACGGCGACCTCTACCGCCACGTTCTTCCGCACCATCGGCGGCGCCTTCGGCGTGTCGGTGCTCAATGCGGTGTTCAACAACCGGCTCTTCGCCGAGCTGGCCAAGTCGCATGTACCGCCCTCGGCACTTCGCAAGATCTTGAACGGTTCGAGCATCGTCGTGAACCCCGCCGCCATTGACCACCTGCCCCCCGCCGTCAGAGCTCCGATCAGAGAGGCCTTCAGTCACTCTCTTCAGGCGGTCTTCCTGGTCGCCGTGCCCTTCGCCGTGCTGGCGTTCGTCCTGGCGTGGCTGATGAAGGAGATCCCGTTGCGGACCACCGCGTTCAGGCCGACGTCACCCGGTTCGAACGGGAACGGTTCGAACGGGAACGGGAACGAGACCAACAAGACCGATGCGAGCGCCGAGCCCGATGTCCCTGTCGAAGTCGTGACGTCGTAACGACGCCACGTCGGTGCGGGTCAGACGCTTCGGAGTCGAGGGTTGGCCGACGTCGAGGTGAGGCCCGACATGGCGGTGACAATGGAAAGAGCCTCGGCTCGGGCGCTGCGGTAGGACTCCCAGAGCTCGACCTTGGCGGTCAGGTCCGGTGTGGCTGTGGCAGTGACGACGCAGTGGCGCATCTGCGCCACCAGGGCGCCCAGGGCCACGGTGTGGTGCTGACCGTTTGACGGTGCGGTGGTGGAGGAGGCGGCGGGATCGGGTGCCACTTCGAGCACGACGGGGCCGGAGTGGTCTTCGAACCTGAGTGCCGCCGACGTTGATCCGGACATATAGGGCCTCCACTTCCCCGCCTCGATTTCCATCGTCCTCGGTGGCGCCGAACTTGACTTCGTCACCAGGTGTCCCTCGTGGCCCAGGTTCGGGATGAGAACATGCATTCTGCGTGGCCGTCGTGCAACCTCGAAGAGTGAAAACCTTTCCGACTCCGGTGCGAGCCGCCGTCTACGCCGGTGGGTGCGTGGTGTTCGTCGCCATCGTCTTTCTCCGGGGTGGCCCCAATCCCGCCGAGACCGACGCGCACGCGGTCACCCTTCCGACTACAGCGATCTCCCACGGCGACCTGCGCGCCGCAGAACGCCAGACGCTGGTGCCGAATCCACCCGGATACCCGCTCTTGATGGCGCCGCTGGTCCTCGCCCTTCGGCCCTGGATCGGCTCACCCCGGTGGTGCGACGACAAACCGGTGCCGAAGATCCTGCGGACGACCGCTCCCGCGTACTTCTTGTCGATCCTGGGCCCGTGCACGGCGCGTCACGGTGCCGACCACGGGAGGCCGTATCCAATCTGGTACCGCTCCCAGGCGGTCCTGGCCCTTCTGGGGTGGGTCGTACTGGCAGTCGGGGCGGGGATGCTCCTGCGGGTGGCGGGGGGCGGCGGCGTCGCCGAAGTGGTGCTGGTGCTGGCGTTGGCCGTGTTCCCGAGCGCCTCGGACGCCATCGCCCAGACCTTCCACCCCCAAGATCTCATGAGCGTGGGACTCTCGTGTGCGGGGATGGCGCAGGCGCTGCGTCGACGATGGGTGGCGGTGGGCGTGTTGTTCGGCGTGGCCTTCTTGTGCAAGCAGTTCGCCCTCCTGCCCTTGCTGGCTGTGCTGGCGGCTGCACCGGGTTGGCGGGCCCGGGCCCGGGTGGTGGTTCCCGTCGGTGCCGTGGTCGCCGCCGGCGTCGTCCCCTTCTACATCGTGGCCCCGGTCGACACCATGCGGGCTCTGACGGCGGTGTTCGTGGCGGGGGTCCGCCTGGAGAAGACCCCCACCGTGGTGGGATTGCTCACCATCGCCGAGAACACGAAGCTCACCGTGGCGCGCGACGCCCCCATCGCCCTTGCCGTGGTGCTCGTCGTGTGGGCACGGTGGCGAGGGCGCGACAGCCTCTTGGCACCGGGACCACTCGTCGGTCTGGCCCTGGCCTGCCTGGCCAGCCGGTTGGTGTTCGAGATCTCGCTGCTCAACTACTACTTCTTGGCCGTGGGCGTGGCCCTGGTGCTCCTCGACGTCATATGTCGGCGGCTGCCGGTGTGGTCGGTGGGATGGATCGTCGCCACCCGGTTCGTCCTCACCCCACTGGCGCCGCACGTGGCTCTCACGCTGACCGCAGCACTGTTCCTGCTGGCCGCGCTGGTCCCCATGGGGCTCGGGCTCGCCCAGGTCAACAGAGGTCCGCCGGCGCCGGCGCCGGTGCGCTGACTCTCGAAGCCTTCAGCGTCTCAGGACCTCAGCGTCTCAAGACGTCAGTGACAGGGCTTCCAGGGCCTCGCCACCAGGGCCAGGCTCTTGTGGATGGCGTCGCGTCGGTGCAGGATCGCACTGGGGCAGTAACGGGCCGGCTTGGCACGGTATTCGACTTCGACTACGGCCTTGCCCGCTGCGGTCCATCGGTCATAGGCGTCACACTCGTTGAACTGCGCGCACTGCTCGTTGATGGCGAAATCGAAGGTGCTCTGGAGCTGTCCTAATTGGTCGAGGTCGTTCTTGAGCCCCACCGACATGCCGTAGGAGTGGGCGATCGAGGCGAGGTCCTCGTTGAAGGTGAGCTGGTCCGTGGCGGTGAGGGGGAACCCTGTCGTGTTCTCGTAGCCGTCGACGTTGTCGAAGTCCACGGCGTCGAAGCCCGCCGCCGCGCATTTCGCCACGCGGTTGGTGATGATGGGCAACAGGACCCCGGTGGCCCTGATGTCGAGCCAGCGCTCTCCGGGCCAGCCGTTGGACAGGCCCATCACCGACGCCGGGTACAGCCCGGCGTCAGGACGGAAGTTCTCCCAGGTGCCCGCATCGACATAACACACGGCGTGGGCGCCGATGGCGTGGATGGCGGTGACCGAGGCGGTGTTGAGGGTGACACCGTTGGCTGCGTAGAGGTCGACGTCGTAGACGTTGGGCCGGACGCAGCCGCCGCCACTCCTGGGCACCACACAGAGGTTGGTCTTGAGCTTTCCCTGGAGTTGGTACTGCCAGCGCAGCCCCTGGGTCGGAATCCACATCGTCTTGGCGTTGGCCACCGGGACCATGACCCCGAGAGCGCCACCGAGCGCCAAGGCGGCCACGACCGCGCCCATCGCCCGCCTCGCCCTGTGTGTCGACCCCACGGCCCAGAGCGTATTCCTGTTTCGGGGTCACGCGCCGGGCCTCTCGGAGCGGTCCTAGGGTGCATCGACGTGAGGGTGACTGTGCGGGTGCATCCCGGGGCATCTCGGGACGAGGTGGGCAGTCGGTACGGGAGCGACGAGCCGCCCGTCTTGGTCGTGCGGGTGGCGGCGCCGGCGACCGACGGGCGCGCCAACGAGAGGCTTCTGGGGGTCTTGGCCGAGGCGTTCGGGGTCCACCGGCGTGGCGTGGCGGTCGTGTCGGGCGCCAGGAGCCGGACCAAGATCGTGGAGGTGACCGGAGGCGATCGCAACGTCCTGGATCGTCTGCTCACGCGCTGACTTTCACCAATGTCGGTATCGACAGTTCCCGGCCGCGTCAGCTCGGACTGCGTTCCAGGCGCAGGGTGTCGTCGACGACCCACCGGAGCCCGACCTCGACCAGCACCCATCCCAACGATCGCCGGACCCGGCGCCCCACGGCGAGTTGTCTTTTGGGGAGCCCGCGGCGCGCCCCGCCGCGGCGCGTCCGCTGGGCGGCCTGGCGGAGCTCATCTTGTCGTTGTGCCGCGAGGGCGGCGAGAAGTACGGGATGCATGGAAGGACCTTCGAAGGGGAACGGGCTCCGGGCCCGGGAATCCGGGCCGGCGCGCGCGATGACGGACGCGAATGCGCTGGGGGCCGGCTCAGCTGGAGTCCGGCGACGAACCACCTACGCTGGGCGCGGGTTCAGGACGTCGCTGGCGCGGACGAGTGTCGGCCGGCGCCGAGGCGCATGAGATCGCATTGCATCGAATCAGTCGTTGGCATCGGCACCTCCTTCTCGCTCGGTCGTCGTTCGCCGAGGCTCGGCTCTCGAAGACACACTTACGATATCGCAATGACGAGTGAGGATCCAGGGACATCGTGAAAAGATCTGGGCAGTGATGGTGACGACGGTCTCGACAGCGTCGGGAGCTCGGCGGTGAGCGGGTTCTATTTCGCGCTCGGGTTGGTGATCGTCTTGATCACCGCGGCCAATGTCATCTTCACGCTTATCCTCCCGAGACGACCTGCCGGGATCGAGCGATTGTCGCTCATGGTGAACAGGGTCGTGCGATTCATCTTTCTCGTCATCTCGCGCGCGGCGAAGAGCTACGAGGTCAAAGACGCGCTGTTGGCGCCGGCGGCCCCGGTGGCGCTGTTGGCCCAGCTGGCCGTGTGGCTCGGGTTCTTCGTCGTCGGCTACGCGTGCATGCTCGAGCCCACCACCCATGGCTTTGCCGCCTCGTTCACCCAAGCGGCGGTGGCGCTGTTCAGCGTCGGAACCGCGCACGCGGGGGGCCCACCCAACCAAACAGTGGACATCGCGGCGGGCGCGACATGGGCCGTCGTGGTGACCCTGCAGATCGCCTATCTCCCATCTCTCTACGACGCCTTCAACCGACGCGAGGCATTGGTGGCGATGCTCGAGAGTCGCGCCGGCCTGCCGGCATGGGGACCCGAGGTCCTGGCCCGGCACCAGTTGGTCGGGATCATCGACGCGCTGCCCAGCCTCTACGCCGATTGGGAGCGGCTGGCCGCGGACCTGGCCGAGAGTCACACCACCTACCCCGTCCTGCTCCTGTTCCGCTCGCCCGAGCCGTGGTATTCCTGGGTGGTGGGCCTCCTCGCCGTGCTCGACGCGGCGGCGATGGACCTGGCGCTCTCACCCGACGCGTCCTCGTCGCAGGCGCGACTGTGTTTGCGCATGGGGTTCACCACCTTCAACCGGATCGCCAAGACCCTCGGTTGGCCGGTCGACCCGGATCCGAACCCCGAAGGTCCGATCAACCTTACGTTCGAGGAGTTCGCGCAGGCCGTGCGCATGTTGGAGGAGATCGGATATCCGATGGAGCTGACCGCCGAAGAAGCGTGGCCGAACTTCCGCGGCTGGCGGGTGAACTACGAGACCAACGCCTACCGGTTGGCCGATCGGGTCGTCTCTCCCCCGGCCCCGTGGTCCGGCCCGCGCACTCATCTGCGTTCGGGCCCGGTTGCCCCTCGACGGCCACCGCAGCGGAGCCCGGCGGGGAAGGTGTTCGCGGCGCATCGACCCGAGGCGCCGTCGTCGCCGGCGCGACGACGGGGTAGCCCGACGCGACCCCGACAGTCGCCGTAGGTCGACTCGTAGGTCGACGCCGAGGGGCTATTGGTCGGTGTCGGTGCCGTCCTCGGGCTCGTAGGTGAGGTCGACCTCGAAGGACTCGAGACGGTTCGTAGATGTCAGGCCCGCCGGCGGGCTCCTCCGAGGTCGTTGGCCATCACCAGCACCACTTCGTGGTCTTCGCTCAGACGTCCCGGCGCGGGATCTCCCCCGAGGTAGACGGCATAGAGCTGGGGGCCGTCGATCACAGCCGGGTCCCGGTCAGGACCACTCCTCGATCAGGACCGTGGCGCCGACCGCCCCCGACAGGTCGCCGAGCTCGGTGCCGAGCACGACCGGCGGTCGATCGGGGAACCGCAGATTGGTGGCCATGGCTTGTTCCACGCGGCGGACGAAGGGATCTCCCAGGCGGTCGCCGAGGCCGCCGCCGACGATGATGGCTTCCAGGTCGAGCAGATTCTGGGTGTTGGCGATGGCCAGGCCCAGGGCGTCGACGGCCTCGTCGATGAGCTCGATGGTGAGGCGGTCTTTCTGATCGAGCGCGTCGGCGATGACCGAGCTCGTCACCCGGTCGCGCCCCTTGCGCTCCATGATCTCGAAGAGCTTGGTCTTCTGTCCCTTGTCGACTCGCCCCCGGGCCGTCTGTTCGATCGACTGGCGCCCGGCATAGGCCTCGAGGCAACCCAGGCGGGTGCATCCGCACCGACGGCCGCCCGGTTTGACTGTGGTGTGGCCGATCTCGCCGGCGTTGCCACCGCCGTGACGGAGCGCGCCTTCGAGGACGAGGCCGCCTCCGACGCCGGTGCCGACGAACACGCCGAGAAAGTTCCGATAGGACCGCCCCGCGCCTTGGCGGAACTCGCCCATGACCGCGGCTCGGACGTCGTTGTCGACGATGACCGTCGTCCCGGCGAACGCTGCGCTCACCTCGGGTCCGAGCGCGACATCGTCGATGAACCCCGGGACGTTCCGGGCGTTGGAGACGTGACCGCTATGCACATCGACAGAGCCCGGTGACCCGATGGCGATGGCGCGCAGCTCCGAGAGCCCCATACCGGCATCGCTCAGCGCGCTGTGGATGCTGGCCACGATCTCGGCCACGACGTCGGCGGCATTGGTGTTCGGTGTCGGGTGCCGTGCTTGGCCGACGACGTCACCGTCGGACACCACCACCGTCTGGATCTTCGTCCCTCCCAGATCGACGCCAGCCGTCGCCTGCGTCATCGTGACTGGTCCTCCAGCGTCGTGGGGCAGATCGGGAGCACACCTCGCGGGTGCTGCCTCGTGCTTGTCACGGTAGCCGTCGGCTCCGTTGGGTCGGGAGATGGTGCGTCGTCAGGGGGGCGGCTCCCTCCAGGGGTCAGTCGAGGACGCGCTCAGTCGACGACGTGGAGCCGACGGTGGTGGGTAGGTCGCAATTGTCGGAGAACCCTTGGCTCCGAAGTCCGAGGCCGGCGTTGAAACGCGACCGGAAGTTCTCCATCGCCACCCAGGCCGCCAGCTCCACGATTACGGGCTCGGTGAAGTGCCGGTGCAGGCGCTCTATGAGCTCGTCGGTGATCGTGGCCGGCGTGGATGTCGCCGCTTCCGCATACTCGAGCACAGCGCGCTCGCGCTCGTCATAGACCTCACTGGTACGCCAGCGCAGGACCTCTCGCACCTTGATGGGATCGGTCCCTTGCCGCATACCCTCGTAGTACCCGTAGTCGATGCACCATGAACAGCCGATCTCCATGGCCGAAGCCTCGATGGCGAGCCAACGCAGACCCGGGTCCAGTCTCCGCCAACCCCGTTCGGCGGTGGTCTCGAGCGCGCCCATGGCCAGGAGGACTCCTGCGTGGTGGGCCGCGGCCGCCACCGGTTCGACGACGCGTCCGAAGCGGTGTCTCGAGTAGCGCAACGCCACCTTCGGGATGAGCCGGTTCGCTCTTTCTACGAGCTGCACGTGCGCCATGTGTCGACCTCCTGCGTGTGCTCCCGTGGGACCTGTGGGGCGCCACGGGCTACCCATAAAGAGACACCGGAGACGAGAAAGGTTCCCGATCTTTCTGATTGACTCATGAACCTTGAACGTGCTCGAGATCCCCGTCGACGTCGGAACCGGCCCTCCGGTCGTGGTCCTGCACGGCTACGCCATGCGTCCCGACACCTACCGGAGCCTGGCCGGTCTCTTGGCTCCGCATTGCCGTGTCGTGATCCCCGACCTCTTCGGCTTCCGGGGACCATGGCGGTATCCCGATGTCCTCGACAGGTTCACGGCCACGCTCGACGGTCTTGGTCTCGACAAGGTGACCCTGCTCGGGCACTCCTTCGGGGGCGGGATCGAGCTCGGGTTTGCGACTCGGTTCCCCCGTCGGGTGACAGAGCTCGTGTTCTCCGACACCCTGGCCGTATCGCGCGAATGGGGTCTGGCCGACGAGGCGATGCGCCATCCCCTGGGACTGCTCGAGCTGGCCACCCCGATCGCGGCTGCGGCTTTCGCGCGTACGTGGATCACCCATCCCCGTCAGCTTGTCGACGCGGCGTGGTGGGGTTTCACCAGTGATCGGGACGGCGAAGGTGAGGTATGCGCCCGAGAAGGCCTTGTGTCTCATGTCCTGTGGGCGAATCGCGACTCGATCCTGTCGCGCCGCGACGGAGAGCGGTTCGCGAGGGAGCTCAAAGCCTCGTTCACGGTGGCCTCGGCGTCCGATGGGAGACCGATCGACCACGATTGGATGTTTCAGGAGCCCGACCTCTTCGTGGCACATCTCGAGGGACTCGAGCTCGAGGCACTGGCGCCGTGACGGATCGGTCGTGGGTAACCTGACGACAGTCGGAGGGAGACGCCATGGGCGACGATTGGGCTCGGCCCGTCGTGCACTGGGAGATAGAGGCACTCGACGCCGAACGGCAACGAGCGTTCTATGGCGAGCTGTTCAATTGGGAGATTGGCGACGGCCCCATCATGCCGATCGGGGCCGGGCTGGGTGGTCCCGAGCCCGGTCCCGCCGGACATGTCCGCCAGGGTGGGCGCAGCGGGATCGCTCTGTACATCCAGGTCCGTGACATCCGGGCCTCGATGGCACGGGCCATCGAGCTGGGCGGGACCGTCATCTCCGAGCCCTTCGACATCCCCGGCGGTCCGACCTTGGCGCCGATCACCGATCCCGAGGGAAACCCGGTGATGTTGGTGCAGCAGTAGCCCGGCGAGGTTCGCCCTCGACGATCAGGCGAGGGTGGTGTAGCGCCTGGTGGTGAGGCTGGGGGGATCGACGAACGTCGCCCACCGACCGGCGGTGGGGTCGTCGCGACACACCACCGCGGCGTCGTCCGCGTCAGCCGATGATCCCCACGTCGTCACCACTAGCCATTCGTCGCCGACACCGCGCGCCGTGGTGCGCCGCAGCAGGCCGCGCTGGATGTAGAGACAGGCCGTCTGGAAGTCCTGGTCGGCGGCGAGGAACTCTTCCTCCTTGGCGCCGGGGATGAGTTGGAACGTGGCGACTTCGATGACGGCCATTGGTCGTCCTCTGGATCGGGTCGGATGGGACAGTGTCGTTGGTCGGACTGAGATTAGAACCAGGTCGAGCACCACGGTGGGGTCGAGGTCTGGAACATCACCGCGGCTCGGTCGACCGCTCCGGCCCGGTGCTCGTCGATCCTCCCGATGTCGCGCAGCACCTGCGCGGAGACGCCCCCCGCGTAGAGCGAGCCCACCGCGTCGACGGGCATCGACAGGTCCGCGGACGCGTCGGTGCGCGTGCACGTCGCCCCCGACGGCCCGCCGTCCAGGGCGTAGCGTCCTGTGGCGAAGCCCAGATCGTCGCTCACCTCGATGATCAGGTGCCCGTCCACGCCGTAGCGCCGCGCCGCGAGGGCGCCGGCGACATCGATGACGCGCACCCAGACGAAGTCGTACCGACCCGTTTGTCGCAGCGTCCGGGCATCCTCGAGCAGCCACCCCAACGGCTCGCCGACGCTGCGGTCGCCGGCGCGCAGGGTTGCCACCAGGTCGATCTCGCAGCAGTAGCGCCACAAACGCTGATACGCGTCCGGCGTCGTGGCCACGAGCTCGTCGACGGTGACCTCACCGGTGGGCCGCATGTGGTCCGAGCTCTGTGTAGCCCGGTAGCGGACATATCCCTCGAAAGCCCCGGCGGCTGAGCGATACAGCGCCTGGTATCCCTCGGGCTTCTTCGCTCCGGGCACGTCCACCCGGTGCAGGACCTGGTCCCACCATCGAGCGTTCCGCTCGATCGAGCCGGGCTGTCGGGCCCGGAACCGCTCGTAGAGTGCGGGCGCCTCGTTGCGCATGGTGAGGAGGTCGACGAGCTCGACACTGCCCGATCCCGCCTCGGCGAAGCGGGTGGGCGCCAGGTCGATCGAATAGGCGGCGGCCTCGATGGCGGCGCCGTAGCCGAAGCGACCGTAGATGGGGTACTCCGATGCGATGAGGATCCCGACGGCTTCTTCCCGCTCAGCGCTTCCCCGGAGTTCCGACGTGATCATCTCGGTCAGCAGGCCCCGGCGGCGGTGCGTGGGCGCCACCGTGACGTTGGTGAGCGCGGCTACCTCGACCTCGGTCGGGCCCGGGACCGTGAACGGCGTGGCGAAGGAACGAAGCGTCCCCACCACGCGCTCGCCGTCGAAGGCGCCCCACGTCCGGCGCAGGTCGACGTCCCCGAGGAAGTACTCGCCGTATCCCTCGGGGACGGTGTAGAGAAAGCCGACCCCCATGCAACGCGTCCACGCGTCGATCTCCGACGCCTCGACGGTTCGCACCCGGAGGTCCATGGAAAAACCATAGCGACGGTCGGGAGAGCCCGAGCCGACGGTCAGTTGTGGTTGGCGCTCGAGGCCAGGCGGGCGGCGCGGCGAGAGACCCACTGCCATGAGCTCGCCCCCATGTCGTCGAGCTCGGGGGGCTCGAGGAGATAGCGACGGGCCCTGACCGCGGCGTTACGGAAGACGCGTAGGTCCGGGGACTTGAAGGCCCAGTGGGCGTAGAGCTGGTTCCACATCCGCCGCAGATCGGCCCAGGTCCGACCGGGATGATGCGCCACGAACAGTGCCAGCGCCAGGGACTTGCGACTTACGGTCCGTCCCCGCGCCCCCTGGCGCAAGACGCCGGAGCGGACCTTCTGCCACATGGCCGCGACCTGGGCGGCGCTGAGGGTGGGGTCGAGGGCCAGGGTCACCTTTGTCGTGGCCTGCCAGTCGCCCACGGTGGTGATGCCGAGGACCCGGACGGGGTGGGCGATCTCGAAAGCCGCCGCCTCGTCCGAGGGGGCGTCGCCGGCACTCGGACGACGCCCGTCGGTCACCGTCCTCCTGGTGCGCTCGAGATAGAAGAGCATCGCCGCGGCCCGGGCCCGCTCCCACAGGCCGGGGCGGTCGTCGTCGCCGGGGGATTCTGAGGCCTCGAGGTCGGCTTGGATCCTCGACGCCAAGTCGAGAGGGGAGCGGGAGATGTGCATGGGGGCCATGGAGCGCTCGGCTGCCATGGCGTCGACCTCGTGTCGCAGCTCGCGGATCTCCTCGGCCAGGAAGGTGGCGGGGTCGTCCTCGGCTTCCGCGTCGACGAGGAACCCGCTGCGGTCCAGGAACCCCCATTCGGCGCTGCCGGTCCGGGGCCAGCCGCGCCGTTGCAAGACGGCGTCGACGCCGCTGCGTAGCTGGACGCGTGGTTCCATGGCCGCAGACTAATCCTGGCGGGAGCGAGACATGCCAATGAGCTCGCCCCGCTCAGGAGGGCGACGGGGTCAGGACACCACCGCGATGACGTAGCCGATGACGAACAAGAGCCCGGTCGCCAGGTGCAGGACGATGTTGGACTGCATGGTGGGCATGAGGGCGTAGGGGTCGGTGTAGTGGGCGCGCAACCCATTCCGGACTCGCCATGCCAAGGGGACGGTGGCCAGGGCCAGCAGCGTCCATGCCGGTGTGACACCCGCCGCCACCTCGGCGACGATGCACACGAAGGCGCCGACCACGGTGATCGCGTACCCCGCCTGGACCTGCGCGGCGCTGAAACGGACGATCAAGGTCCGTTTGCCCGAGGCGGCGTCACCGGCCCGATCGGGGACCTGGTTCACGTAGAGGACGAGCGCGATCAGCAGGGCCACGGGCAGCGATGCCAGCACCGGTTGCCAGCTCCACCGGCCCGTACAGGCGAAGTACGTCCCCACCGCCATGACCGGGCCGAACCCGAGCGCGGTCACGGGCTCGCCGAGTCCGCGGTGGACGAGCCGGAGCGGTGGCGCCGAGTACGCCAGGCTGAGGATGATGCCCACTGCACCTATCCCGAGCAGACCCCAGCCGCGCGTCGCGGCGAGATAGAGGCCGAGACCGACGGCCACGGCGTAGAGCGCCGCACAACCGGTCAGCATGGCCCGGCGCGTCACGAGCCCGTACTGGAGCACGCGTGACCCGCCGCTGAACGGCGTCGGGGTCACGTTGGCGGCGTCGGCGCCGTTGGCGTCGTCGAAGAGGTCGTTGGCCATGTTGAGACCGAGGTGCACGGCGATGGCGGCGACCAGTGCGAGGACGAACCACAGAGTGTGAAATGCACCGTCGCGTGCCGCGATCACGCCGCCGAGGCCCACGGGGATCAGCGTGGCGGTGAGGAAGGGCAGTCGGGTGGCGAGAAACACCGTCCACAGCCCGCTCAGTCGGGGACGCGCTCCCAACTCGTCGAGATAGTCCCGACCGGCGGGCAGACCGCGCTCGGCGTACTCGAAGAAGGGGGTGTCGGCTTCGTCCCAGCCGCTCGCCCGGCGTACCGCCACGCGCATGCCCGCACCGGTTGGTGTGGCCGGTCCCCAGAGGTTCACGTACCGGCGCTCGTCGTAGCCGACTCCGGGCTGGGGTCGGATATGGCTGAAGGTGAGCTCCACCTCCTGGCCGTCGGCGGGGCGGAGATCGGGGTCGAGGGCGCCGATGTCGACCACGGCGGCGGTTGCCGACCCGGTGAAGTCGACGGCGATGTTCACCGGGTAGCCGTCAGGGCCGACGTAGGCGAGGACGGCATGGGGATAGGCCTCGGCCCGTGCGATGGCGTCGGCGACCTCGAGCTTGGCCATCAGGACACCCCCGCCAGCTCGTAGACCCGGGCCGGCTCGCTGGCCCGACCGTCCTCCCACCACAGCACCCGGTGCGGTGTGATCTCGATGACCGAGCGTTCGAAGAACAGTGGGATCCCGAAGCGCTTCTTCAACAAGAAATCGATGGCAGGCTCCTTGGCCCGCCACATGGGCAGCAGTCGCTCCCAGCCCTCGTGGACGTCGTCTTCCACGATGCGCGCGTCGCCCTGGATCGTGGCCCGGTGAAACGGCTCCACCGGGACGGCCACGGGATCGGTGAGCGACAGGCACACCTTGGGGTTCGCCTTGATGTGCCGGAGTTTGCGCGAGAACAACACCGACGACGTCAGATAGATGACGTTGCCGTCAGACAGTGGGATGAGGGGATAGGTGATCGGTTGGCCGGAGTCGTCGATCACCGTCAGCTCCCCGACGAGTGCGACGTCGAGTAATTCGATGACCGAGGGCGGCAGCAAGGGGGTCAGGTCACTCACGAGCGAGACAGTACAGGCTGCGATTGGCCCATCAGAAACCGGTCCGGTCGCCACCCATCATCTTCGACATGGGTCGACCACCCGTCCTGACGAAACGGGTGACGAGCGCGGCGCCGACGAGCAGGAACACGATGTTCGGCACCGTGGTGTAGTCGAGACGGATCGCCACCTCACTCACCTTGGCGCGCCGGGCGCTCGGGACGATGCCGAGGGCGCCGAAGAGGGGCTCGACGACATACCCCGCTGCCACCATGGTGATGTAGAAGCTGGCGAAGACAAAGAGCATCATCGAGGTCCCGTAGTACTTCCGGTAGATGAACAGGATCGGGACGACGATGAGATCCGCGAAGATGAACGCCACCACGCCGCCCAAGCTGATCCCGCCGTTCCAGAGCACCGCCATCAGCGGGACATTGCCGATCGAGCGCACCATGGCCTCCGTATATCTGTACTACTACACGGATATTGTTCCCGGGAACGAAGGCTCAGGGCAGCAGCAGAGTGGCCATGCGCCGGGTGGCGACGGCCAGGCCGAGGCACCCCGCCACCAGGAGGTAGGCGGCGTGGCCGGCCAGTGACCACGACACGGTCCCGAGGTCGAGGCCGCGCAGCAGAGCGACGCCCTGGTACAGCGGGGTGCAGCGCACCACGACCTGGAGCCACCCCGGGTACACCGACAGTGGATAGAAGGTGGCCGAGTAGAGAAACAGCGGGATGAGCGCGAGCGAAACCTTGTCGAAGTCCTGCCAGCTGCGCATGTAGGTCGTCCCCGCCATCCCCACCGCGGCGAAGGCGAAGCTGATGATCATGGCCGCGGGCAGACACAGGATGGCCCACGGCGAGACCACGTAGCCGAGACCGGCCATCACCACGAGGAACGCCGTCGAATAGATCGTGGCCCTCATGAGGGCCCATGTCAGCTCGCCGAGAGCCACGTCGCCGGGGCCCAGCGGTGTCGACAACACGGCGTCGTAGGTCTTGGCGATCTTCAGCTTGAAGAACACGTTGAACGTCGAGTCGAGCGTGGCGCCGTTCATGGCAGAGGACGCCAGCAGGCCCGGGGCCACGTACACCGTGTACGCCACAACGTGGTGTCCCACATGGATCGGGGGGACGAGCTTGGAAAGGCCGACCCCGATCGACAGCAGGTAGAAGAAGGGCTCGAAGAACCCCGATACGAAGAAGACCCACGAACGCCGGTAGACGAGGATGTTGCGTTCGACGAGGCGTCGGGCCCGGCGCGTCCCGAGCAGCGAGACGGGTGCGATCCGCATGACCATGCCCCCCCGCAGCGCGGTGTCGGTCATGTCACGAGCCTCCGTCGGTAGGTGCGCTGGGCCAGTACGAAGCCCACGACGGTGAGCACGAGCAGGTAGCTGAGATGGGCGCCTGCCGCCGCGAGGCGCAGATGGCCGAGGACGAGGCCCCGGCACAGGGCCACACCATGGTAGAGCGGTGTCGCCTGGGCGATGGGCTGCATCCAGCCCGGCAGGAGCCCGATGGGGAAGAAGGTCCCCGAGAAGAGAAAGAGGGGGATCAGCCCGAACCGGTAGATGGTCGAGAAGCCGGTGTCGTTCTGCTGCGCGGCGGCGAAGGCCGCGATCGGTGCCGCAAAGGCGAGACCCGTCAAGACCCCGACGGGAATGGCGAGCACCGCCAGCGCGGAGTGCACCGTCCCGAACGCCGCCATGATCGCCAGGTAGATCGAGGTCACCATGAGGAGGCGGAGCGCGATCCAGGCCAGGTGCCCGACGAGGACGTCGATGACCGTAAGCGGCGTGGCCAGCATGGCGAAGTAGGTGCGGAGCCACTTGATGGCCGCCATGACCGGGTACATGGACTCGTTCCCGCCGATCTGCATGGCAGTCGACGCCAGCAGACCCGGTGCGATGAAGTCGAGGAATGCCACGCCCCCCACGCGGTGCTTGACCAAGGACCCGAGGCCGAGGCCCATGGCGGCGAGATACAGCACCGGGTACAGGAAGCTCGTGGTGATCGACCCCCGCCATGTCCGCTTGTACTGGTACATCCAGTAGCGCATGGACCGCACCCACGTGGGGGTGGTCCGGTAGGGTCGGGAATCGCCCGGACGGCCAGGCGCGTTTGGTTTCGTTGTCACGGTCATCGTCAGCGGCGTGTCAGTCGACCAATGATCGGCCGGTCAGGCGGAGAAAGACGTCTTCGAGCGTCGATCGTCGGATGAGCGTGCTCTCGGGGCTGAGCCCGAGCCGGTGGACCTCGGCCAGGGTGGACTCGCCGTCGTCGGTGTACAGCAGCAGCCGGTCGGGGAGTGCCTCGAGGCGATCGGCCAGCCCTTCGACCCGTGTCGCCAGGACCGCGGTGTCGGTGTCGGGGTCTCGAAAGCGCAGCTCGAGGACTTCGCGCGTCGAATAGCGGCTGATGAGATCGCTCGGCGCGCCTTCGGCCGCGAATTTGCCGCCGTCCATGACAGCCAGTCGGTCACAGAGCTGCTCGGCCTCGTCCATGTAGTGGGTGGTGATGATCTGGGTGACGCCTTGTTGCTTCAACCGATAGAGCCGGTCCCACAGGAGGTGGCGCGCCTGGGGGTCGAGCCCGGTGGTGGGCTCGTCGAGGATCAGGATCTCGGGGTCCGAGATGAGCGATCGCGCGATCGTGAGCCTCCGCTTCATTCCTCCCGACAGCGGGTCCACCTTGTCATGGGCCCTCTCGGTGAGCTGGGTGAACTCGAGGAGCTGCTCGGCTCGCTCCCGAATGACCCGGCGGGGCAGGTCGAAGTACCGGCCGTAGACCATGAGGTTGTCGAGGACGGTGAGCTCGAGGTCGAGGGTGTCCTCTTGAGGCACGATGCCGATCCGGCCCCGGATTTTCGACCCGTCGTGGGCCGGGTCCATGCCGAGAACCCGCAATGTCCCGTCCGACACCGGTGACATGCAGGCGATCATCCGCATCGTGGACGTCTTGCCGGCGCCGTTGGGGCCCAAGAGCCCATAGGACTCGCCCCGCCCGATCTCGAAGTCGATGCCGTCCACGGCGACGAAATCCCCGAACCGCTTGGTGAGCCCGCGAGCCACCACCAAGGACTCCGACCCGTGGTCGGGCGAAGCTCCGGCTGCTGGGGACGCACCGGGCGGGGGCACGACGTCTCAACCTACCCGCCAGTCGCGACGTGCTCCCGGAGCTTCAGTCGGTGACTAGTGCGAGGGCGCGTGTGGCCATGTCGACGCGTGACGTCGCGGTCATCCGGGCGGCCCGCTGCAGGAGGCCGTCCATGTACACGGCAAGACTGATCGTGGCCGCCACCGGGTCGGCAACCAGCAAGGGCACGGGTTCGGTGCGTTCGTCGAGACCCGACGCCCGTAGCAAAGCGCCGCGCAACTGGAGCATGGCGTCGCGCGCTGTCTCGATGCGGATCCGGCCTCGACGCATCCAGAGGCTCAGCCCGAGCGGCACGGTGAGGTTGCCCTGCGCCAGGTCCTCGGATTCGAGGTCGGCGAGCCCGAGCATCGCCTCGTGGGCGAAGCGCTCGACGGACTCGTCCTCAACCACCTCGAGCCGCACTCCTGACACCGGAACCTCCTGGTCAGCGCCTTCGTTTGTCCTGCGATTCAGTGTGGTCTCAGGGTGTAACAGGATGGTGGACCGGGGTACTTATCCTGGTCAGAGGGGCAGAGACCGTGCTTGACTGGATGTCTCCCCTTCCGGCGAAAGGAGCCGAGATGCCCAGAGCGATCTGGACGGGGTCGCTGAGCTTCGGCCTGGTCAACGTGCCGGTCGGGCTGTTTTCCGCCACGGACGACAAGGCGATCCACTTCAACCAGTTCCAAGCCGGGACGCCCGACCGCATCCGTCAGAAGCGCGTCAACGAGCGCACCGGCGAAGAGGTCGAGTACGCCGATGTCGTGAAGGGATACGACCTGGGCGGAGGCGAGTACGTCATCGTCACGCCCGAGGAGCTCGAGTCGGTGGAGCCGGGCCGGTCCCGGACCATCGAGATCACCGACTTCGTCGACCTCGACGCCATCGACCCGATCTATTACAAGTCGACCTACTACCTGGGCCCGCAAGGCGAGCAGGCGGTCCGCCCCTACGCCTTGCTTCGCGAAGCGATGGCGCAGAGCAACAAGGTGGCGGTCGCCTCTCTCGTGCTGCGCACGAAGGAACACCTCGTGACCATCAGGCCCACCCAGTCGGTGCTCGCCCTCGAGACGATGTACTTCGCCGATGAGATCCGTGATCCCCTGACCGAGGTGCCCGCCGTCCCCTCCGAGGTCGACTTCTCGGGTCGCGAGTTGAGCACCGCCAAGCTGCTCATCGATTCGATGGCGAGCGCGTGGGACCCGAGCCTGTACGAGGACGAGTACCGCAAGCGCGTCGAGGGGCTGATCGACGAGAAGCGCCAGGGCAAGGTCATCGTCACCGAACGTCCCGAGACCCAGGCTACGAAGGTCGTGGACCTCATGGAGGCGTTGCAGGCCAGCGTGGAGGCGGCCCGATCGCATCGACCGGGCGCACACATCGCCACCCCCGAAGCGACGGCCTCGGTTCCCGCCAAGCGCTCGACAAAGCGCGCCGGCACCTCGTCGACACCGACCGAGTCGTCGGGCCTCAGCAAGACCGAGCTCCAGGCCCGGGCCACCGAGCTCGGCATTCCGGGCCGGTCAAAGATGACTCGCGAAGAGCTCGAGGCGGCGGTGCACCGCACCGCCAAGCCCGCCAGGCGCCGCAAGGCGTCGTAGCCGCTCCATCACTCGGCACGAGATCACTCGGCACGAGCCCGGGCCCTCCACCCATGGGCAGGCACCGGGAGTGCCGATGAGGAACCCGCCATGACGATCGACCCCGCCTTCCGCTACGAAGGCTTGAGCCCCAAGGCCTACGAGCACCCGGCGGACAGAGCTGCCACCGCTGCACTGCGGTCGATCCCCTTGATGGACCAGTTCGTCCGACGGCTGTGTGATTTCGGCCACGAGCGACGGTTCCGACAGGTCCTCCTCGGTAACGCCGTTCGCATCGGCGAGGACCAGGTCCCCGACCTGTGGGCGAGCTACTCCAGTTGCGCCTGGGTGCTTGATCTCGAACCCACCCCCGACCTGTATGTGACCCAGACGCCGCTCGTCAACGCCATGACCGTCGGCGCGCAGAACCCGGTCGTTATCGTCTACTCGTCCCTGGTGGGCTCCTACGAGCCGCTCGAGGTACGTGCCGTGCTCGCCCATGAGCTCGGGCACGTGTTGTCGGAGCACTACGCCTACACCACTGCGCTGCTCATCATCTCCCAAGTCGTCCAGGGCGCGCTGCCCCGGTCGCTATTCGCCGGTCTGCCCATTCGCGCCCTCTACCTGGCGTTGCTCGAGTGGTCGAGGATGGCGGAACTGTCGAGTGACCGCGCCGCCGCACTCGTGCTGGGCGACCCTCTACCGGTCTGTCAGATGTTGATGCGCACCGCCGGAGGCGCCTTGGACGGCATGAGCCTCGATGCCTTCATCCGGCAAGCCACCGAGTACGAGGACGAGGACGATATCTACGCGCGTCACGCCCGATTCTGGGAAGAGATCGGTCGACCCCACCCCTTCGCGGTGCGTCGCGTGCGCCAACTCGTGCGGTGGGTGAGCGAAGGCGAGTTCGACCCCATCCGTGCCGGTCACTACGTCCGCCGGGGCCAAGAGCCACCTGCATCAGCGGAGTTCGATGCTGCGGTCTCGCACTACGGGGACCGGTTCGTGGCCATGGTCGACCGGGTGGGTGGTGGGGTCCAGCGCGTCGCCGATCAGATAAGCGCCTGGCTCCGAGCTCGACAGGGGACGGGCTCGACATCGTCGACCGATGACGAGGAAGACGACTGGGGCGACCTCGACGAGTGACGCCATAGGGCGCCCGGAGTCGGACCGGAAAGGTCCGTGGCGGGAAAACCACGGTCGATCCAACCCCGGGCACTACCTCGACGATACCCGGCCCTGTCCGTCGTGGGCCCTCCATCGTGAGTTCCGGTCCTCTGGTGCCTCAGGGTGTCAGTGTGGCCACGTCGCCGCTGCGGCCACACGTCGACGGGGCCGGGCTGCGCTGGAGCCGGGCCGACATCCACTGGGTGATGGTCGGGACCGACACGGTCACGACGGTCCCGTGGGTGGCGCCGGTGACATGGAGATAGTCGACCGTGTCCTTGAGGGGACAGGCCATCTTGGTGACGTAGGTGTCGGTGAGCGCCGGCGGCACGGTGGTGTCGGCCGTTCCCTGGACGATGAGCATGGGGGCGGGTGTCTCGGTCTGGCCCGGATCGTTCATCTTGGCGTGGGCGATCACCACGGGGTTCGTCGCCGCTCCGGGCGCGAAGACCGAGGTGGCACTCAAATGTCGAGCACCGATCGCCCCGATCAGCGCGGGGAGACATCCTTGGGTGACGATGGACTCGGCCGCGCTCTGACCGGCCGGCGTGAACAGGTCTGACAGGGGCAGGTCGTGGTAGGTCTTCGCCCAGGTGTAGGCGACAGGAATGGTGAACTCCAAGATCGACTGACCGACCGACGTCGTCACCACGCCGAGGATCGTGCTCAACCCGGTCGCCGGCGCGGCCGCCACCACGCCGGCGATGTGGAGCTCGGGCGCGTAGGTCGGCGCCAGCTCACCGGCGAACAGCGCGGCCTGGCCGCCTTGGGAGTGTCCGTAGATCATCACCGTGTTCGACGTGTGCAATCCCGGCAACAGACGTGCCGCACGTGCCGCGTCGAGGACGCCGCGCCCCTCGCTCGCTCCCAGCAGATAGGGGTGGATGCCCGGGGTGCCGAGCCCTTCGTAGTCGGTGGCGGCGACGACGAAGCCGGCCTTCAGATAGTCGCTCAAGCCTGGGACGACATACGGCCCCACTCCACCTTGCGACGTGAACAAGGACGGTGCGCAGATCCCCGCGAATCCGGTCGTCCCGTGTGCCCACGTCAAGATCGGATATCCGCCCTTCGGTGACGTGCCGCCGGGGACGACGATGTAACCGGATTCGGCGATGTCAGCGCCGTAGATCGAGCGCGAATGGAAGAGGACTCGCCACACCGTGGCGGTGGCGGGCACCCCGGGCACGCCCGTGACCTTCTCGGTGCGGATGATGGCGCCCGGAGCCCCGGGCGGAAGTGGGTTGGGTGGGGTGTAGAAAGCCGGGATCCCCGTGGCGCCCACGTTGTCGGCGACTGTCTTCGGGGCCCCCGCCGAGGGCGAGCACCACGGCGCTGGTGGCAAGCACGGCGCACGGCGCGCGTCGACACCTCCGGATCGGTCCCATGGTCCCCCTTCCCGTCCCGGCTCCTGCCGAGATCAGGTCGTCGAGAGACTATCGCCGCGCCGTCGGAGCACCTTGCCGATGACGATCGAGACTTCGTAGAAGACGTAGAGCGGCACCGCCAGAGCGAGCATCGAAAACGGGTCCCCGCTGGGAGTGATGACCGCCGCGCCCGTCACGATCAGGACGACGGCCCAGCGCCGCCACGACGCCAATTTGGACGGGGTCACCACCCCGACGAGCTCCAACGCCACCAGGACCAGCGGGAACTCGAAGGTGATCCCGAACACGGCCATGAGCGCGGTGACGAGTCCCACGTACTTGTTGGGGTCATAGATCTGTTGCAGTGTCGGTCCTCCCACGCTCGCCGTGGGCAGTGTCGTCGCCGCCGCCGCGGCCGTCGTGGCTGTGCTGTTGGGCGTGCAGGTGAACCGACTCGACCAGCGCGTCGCGCAGGTGGCCGCGGCCAGCCGACACAACGGCCTCAACCAGGGGGTCCAGGCCGCACTGCTCGACCCGAGTGCCCAGAAGGTGACCCTGGCTGCCACCAGTACCGGGTCGACGGGGACAGGGACCACGCTGGCGAAGGGGGCCCGAGCTGCTGTGGTGGTGGTGCTTCCCGACGGCTCGGCCTTCATGCTCAGCACCGGGCTTCCCCGCTTGGCGGCCGACCGCACGCATCAGCTGTGGGGAGTCGTCGACGGTCGGACGGTGTCGCTGGGGCTACTCGGGAGCCAACCCCGCGACATCTCGTTCACGGTCGATCCCGCCGCGCCCGTCAAGATCTTCGCCGTCACCGACGAAGCGGCGGGTGGGGTGGTCCGGTCGATGCACAACCCGGTGGCACAAAGCACCACGGCCTGACCCGGCCCGCCGTGGGAGAGTGGGGCCCGGGCGCCCGGCATCGAAGTCGGCCCGGCGAGAGGAATGGCCATGAGTCTTCCCAGAGTGGTGTCGAGAGACGAATGGCTGACCGAGCGCAAGGCCCTGCTCGCCGAAGAGAAGGCCATGACCCGGGCGCGCGATGCGTTGAGCACGAGGCGGCGCGAGCTGCCCATGGTCAAGATCGACAAGGACTACGTCTTCGACACACCGTCGGGACCGGCGCATTTCGAGGACATGTTCGACGGTCGTCGCCAGCTCATCGTGCAACATTTCATGTTCGATCCGGGCTGGGAGGAAGGCTGCTCCAGTTGTACCGCGGCGGCCGATGAGCTCTCCTCTGGCCTGCTCGCGCACCTGCACGCGCGCGACACAAACTTCGTCGTCGTGTCACGAGCCCCGCTCGACAAGATCGAGCGGTACAAGGACAGCAGGGGTTGGACGTTCCCGTGGTACTCGTCGTTCGGGAGTGATTTCAACTACGACTTCAACGTGACCATCGACGCTTCGGTCGTCCCGGTCATGTGGAACTACCGCACCATCGACGAGCTCGGGCAGCTCGACATGGGCTGGCTCGGGGAGGGATCGTCCGAGCAGCCCGGCTACAGCATGTTCCTGCGCGACGGGGACAGTCTCTTTCACACCTACTCTGTCTACGCGCGGGGAACCGAGATGCTCGGAGGTGCCTACTACTTCCTCGACCTGACCGCACTCGGCCGGCAAGAGGAGTGGGAGGAGCCCAAGGGTCGCGCCGCTGACGTCCGGGCCTCGCTGCCCGACTTCTCCACCTGAGCCCGGCTCCGGTGCGGCCAGCACCCCTCCGGGCCCCGGGGTACCACCATTGGCACCGCTCGACAGCTACGGGTATGGGAAGTGGTGCTCGCCCATGACTTCGGCCACCGAGATGTCGTAGGAGGCGTAGAAGCGGTCGCGGCCCATCTGCTGCGCGGCCTGGTGCTCGGGATCGTCCCGCCAGGCGCGCTGGGTCTCGACGGACTCGAACGTGATGATCGAGACGCGCTCTCCGTCGTCGGCTTCGAAGCTCTTGAAGTCCACGAACCCGGGCATGGTTCGGGCGAGCTCCAAGATCTGTCGCGCGGTGGCGTGGTACTCGTCGGCGGACTCGGGCCGGAGCCGCGATCGGAACACGGTGACGATCCGCGATCGATCGGGCCCGGCCGAGTGGTTCATGGCCGAATCAGAACGTCGACTCGAGCTTCTCGGCCGTCTTGACGTTGTCGTCGATTGCCTCGAGGGCCGCTGGTGCCACGTAATGGGGCTGGCGCTCGTAAGCACGAACTAGATCGCGATGATCTTTCGGCGTCGGCACCGTTCGACATGACTACCCCATCGTCGGGGTCGACGGCGAGCCCTTGCGCACCCACCCCCGGCACTAGAACAGTTCGCCGTCTTGGTGTCAAGGATCCGCAGGTAAGATGGGCGAACGGTTAGAGCGCCAACGACCGGATAGGGCTGAACAGCACAGACGGGTCGGTCTTCCAATCCACACCGGGGACGTCGATGTAGAGCTCGATCTCGTTGCCGTCGGGATCGAGGATGTAGAGGCTGTGGGTCACGGTGTGATCACTCGTCCCCACCACCGTCGCGCCCGCCTCTTGGACGGTCCGTAGCGCGTCCCGGAGCTCGTCGTCGGTGTCGCCGACCTTGAGGCCGAAGTGGTAGAGCCCGACGTGTCGACCGGTCGGCAACGACTGGGCTTCCTCGCCCACTTCGATGAGCAGGAGCTCGTGGTGCGTCCGGTTCGACGGTGCCGAAAAGGCCGCGGCGGGCAGTCCCAGGTCGTCGGTGGGCGCCAGCTGTCGCCATCCCAGGACGTCGCGGTAGAAGGCGGCCGAACGCTTCAGATTACGGACGTACAAGACGAGATGCCCGAGCTCTTTGACTTCCATGTCTTCTCCTCCACGCGCGGCCACCTGCCACAACCGGCCGGGAGCGCCCACTATTCCCCACCGACGCCCATATGCTCATTCGCAATGGACCTCTCCCCTGCCGAGATCCGGGTGCTCGGGAGCCTCGTCGAGAAACAGCTCACGACCCCCCAGCAGTACCCACTCACGCTCAACGCCCTCACGTTGGCGTGCAGCCAGTCGTCCAATCGTGATCCCGTGGTCGCCTACGACGAGCCCAGCGCCGAAGCGGCGGTGACCAGTGTGAAGACGAAGGGGCTGGTGAGGTTCGTCCACCCGTCACACGGACGGTCCGCCCTTCGCTACGGCCACACCCTCGACGAGGCATGGGGACTCGAGACACGCCCCTTGGCGTTGTTGGCGGTGCTGATGCTGCGGGGTCCGCAGACCCCGGGGGAGCTGCGGAGCAGGACCGAGCGCATGGTTCGATTCTCCGATCCTTCCGAAGTCCAGGCCGAGCTCGACGCACTGGCCGCTCGCGCCGAGCCCCTGGTGGTGCCGCTTCCTCGGGGCCCGGGGCAGAAGGAAGATCGCTACGGACAGCTCCTGGGTGGACCCGACACCGCGGCGCGGTCCGAGCCCGAAGGCGCTCCCGGGCTGGTGACGTCGGCGAGCCCGAGCCCGATCCCGGCCCCGACGCGCCGCGACGAGAGAGGGGCAGCAGCATCGAACGAGGTCAGCGCGTTGCGGGTCGAGGTGACGGAATTGCGCGCCGAGGTGGATGCGCTGCGCCGTGTTCTCGACGACCTGCGCCAACAGCTCGGCGCCTGAGGCGGGCGGGTCCGAGGGTCGGCTCGCCTCCGGCATGATGGGATCGACGAGACGGACGGGAGATGGAGTGAGATGCATGCGACAGCGGGAGCATCACCGATGATCGTGGTGGGTGTGGACGGGTCCGAGCCCTCGAGGCGCGCCCTGCGATGGGCGGCGGATCAGGCCAAGCTCACCGGCGCCGAGCTCACCGTGGTGACGACGTGGGAGTACCCGCCGACACTGGGATGGGCGCCGCCCTATCCGTCTGACTTCGACCCCAATGCCGACGCCGAGAAGGCGGTGCGCGCGACCATCGACACCGTGCTCGGTGCCGACCCCGGCGTGGTCGTGCACCTGCGAGTGAGCGAGGGCCACCCCGCCTTCGTCCTGACCGGCGCGGCCAAGGGCGCAGAGCTTCTGGTCGTAGGGAGCAGAGGCCACGGTGCCTTCGCGGGCATGCTGCTGGGGTCGGTCAGTGAGTACTGCGCCGCGCACGCGCCGTGCCCCGTGGTGGTGGTGCGGCACCCCGACGACAAGCCGTAGCCCCGGGAGCCGGGAGCGTCGCCGGTCCCTCAGGCGTCTTTGAGGTCCAGCTGGTCCGCGTACCGGCACAGGCCCCGGGCGAAGCTGCGCACCATGGTGCGCAGTCCCAGTCGCAACATCGCACCCGTGCCCGGGATGAGTGGCTCGACGCTGCAGCGCCACGTCACGACGGTGCCGGTCCCGTCCTCGTCGAGATGGACATCCGCCCGGTAGTGACGCACCGGGAGCCCTTTCACCGCCACGTACCCCAGGTGGTGGGGCGGGTCCCAGACCACGACCTCTTCCGTGCTCCCGCCCGGGCCGACAGCGAAGCGGCGCAACGCCCCCATGCCGTCGGGGGCTGGATCTCCCTCACGCAGCAGGTAGGACCGGGTCATGAGCGTCCATTCCTTCCAGCGCGAGACGTCGCCGACCAACGGCCAGATCATCTGGGCCGACGCCGTGGACCGGGCTGATCCTTCGAACTCGTAGCGCCGGGCCATCAGCCCGCCACGTGTTCTTTCAGCGCCTGCAGGCTCTGTTGGTAGACCTGGTGCATCAAGTCGAGCATCTCGTCGTCGACGTCCACATCCCAGGTGACGTGCGAGCCCGAGCCCTGGGGTGTCACCGTGATGGTGGCCTTGTGGTTGATGACAGGCACACCCCCGACGATCCCGTAGATGAGTTCACGGGCTTGCTCGTCGCGTCGCTCGAGCCGTTCGATGACCTCCATCGAGCCCATCTTGAGCACCCGGTCGTCGCCGTCGAGGTGACACGACTCGATCCCCGGCATCCATTTGCCGATGCCGCCGAAGTCCCCGACCACGGCCCACACCTCGTCGGCCGGTCGGTCGATGTCGATCTCTGCACGTGCCTTGGCCATTGCCCCTCCATCCTTGAACGGTCCCGCAGGATGCTACGGCAGCGCCGTGGCGGTCCTCTCAGCTCTGGAGGTCGAGGACCCCGTCGGCGAGCGCTTTGAGCTCGTCGCCGAACGACGTGGGAGGGATGAGGGGTCGCAGGACGAACTTCGAGAATCCGAGGTCGACGAATCTCCCGATGAGCCGGCGCAGCCCGTCGACGCCGACAGGCACGAGGTCACGAACATCGGTCGTGTCCGGGTCACCTCCTGTACCCGGTTGGGCGCGGGTGGCTTTGGCGTGGCGGGCGACCACGGCGCCCAGGAGCTGTTCAGGGGGGTCCAGGAGCGTGTAGCCGATGCTCACGCCGAAGTGCTCCGGGTCGATGCGCCGGCCCGCACCTGCCGCCACGTTCTCGATGACCTCGCGTCCGGCCGCGGCCTCCTCGGGGGTGCACAGCGCCGGGAGCCATCCGTCGCCGAGAAGGCCGCACCGACGCAAGGCGCCGGGGACGTTGCCCCCGAGCCAGATGTCGAAGGGCCGTTGCATCGGTTTGGGCTCGACGGTGATGCCGTGCAGTGGCCACGAGGTGCTGTCATGGTCGACGTCGTCCTCGCTCCACAGTCGACGCAACAAGGGCAGGAGCTCGTCGAGTTGTCGACCCCGGTCGCCGGCCCCGACGCCCATGGCGTCGAGCTCCATGGCACGGCGTAGTCCGAGGACGAAGGTGACCAGGAGGCGGCCCCCCGAGAGCCGGTCGAGGGTTGCGAGCTGTTTGGCCAGCCGTACGGGATTGCGCCCGGGCAGGACCATGGTGGTCCCGATCTTGAGGCGCGGGGAGTGTCCCGCCGCGTAGGCCATGGCGGCCAGTGGGTCGTCACCGGGAACGGTGAGGACGTCGGACCACCACAGCGAGTCGAACCCGTTCGATTCGAGGTCGTCGACGAGCTGGGTGAGCGCGTCGCCCGTCATGGCCGCGGTTCCGGTGCCAATTCCGATGCGGACCTTCATCAACGCCAAGGCTAGTGGTGCGACCTCACTGGTAGAGCAGTGGGTCCCTGGAACTCTGACCCCGCACAGACTGGCGCCTGTGGGGCTCTGCCGGCCCGCAAAATGTTCTCGGCCGCGTTGACGTCCGCGTGGCCTCGCGACCACATGCCTGACATCGGAATTCGGCCTGGCTGTGCCGATTCCTTCGGCCGAGGTGCTCGCATGAGGCGCATCGCGGCGAGGTCTGGCGAGGGTCTTGAGAGATTACATCACGACCAGCGACTTCCGCTTTGTACGGACCATAAACCCTCACTGGTAGCGTCGGCCCGCACCCAGAACCTGGAGCGTGACCATGAATCCCGAAGAGGCCGCTCGCGCCAGTACCGACGCCGTGTCCTATCTCCCCGCCGGCTTCATGCTGGCCGGGTCGACCTACAAGCGGGGGGGTGAGCTCGGCTTCGACGGTGTCGACTTCTACACAGCGGGACGCGGCGGTGCGCTCGGTGACGTCGACGGCATGGTCGTGGCTGCCGCCTTCGTCTTCTTCAATCCCGACTCGATCGTCGCCGCCTGGGAGCGCACCCGGCCGTTGATGTCGCGTCGTGAGACAGCCGAGGCCTTCTTGGGCTGTCTCTACACGTGGGCGCATCGCCATCTGCCTGACGAGGTCGACTATGCCCGATTGGCGGAGCTGCTCGGCCGGGTCAACGACGCCGCGTCACCGTCGTGCGCCCCGTTGTTCGCGGGGTGGAAGGCCATGCCCGAGTCGAGCGACACCAAGGAGCTGGCCTTGCAACGGATGAACGTGCTGCGCGAGTTGCGCGGCGCCGTCCACGGGGCATCGGTGCTCGCCGCTGGTCTCGAGCCGCTCGAGGCGGTGATCATCAAGACGCCGTTCATGGCCGAGGTCTTCGGGTGGGCCGAGCCCTATCCGGACGTGGAGGCGCATCACGACAAGTGGGAGCAGGCCGAGATGTCCACCAATCGCATCCTGGCCCGCGCCTACTCGGTCCTCGACGCCAGCGAGCTCTCCCAGCTCGTCGACCTGGCCGGCACGGCCCACAAAGGCGTCAGCTGAGCAACCGCGCTACCGGAGCAACCGAGTCACCTGAGCAACCGCGTCACCGGCGCGGAGAGGCTCAGGCCTCTTCGGCCAGCAGCGAGCTGACTTCCTCCAAGGTCGCGCCCTCGTGGGGAACGACGCGTGACGAGGTCCGGACGTCGTCGGGGGCCAGCAGTGTCCCGGTATGGCGTACCTGGGCGATGAGGTCGGACAACGAGGTCGCGAATTCGATGTCGTCGCCACGGTCCAGGGCGTCGACGAGCTGGGCGTCGAGCTGCTCGATGGCGGGCAGGTCAGCGTCGGGGACGTCGTAGCGTCCTTCACCGAGAATGCGGACGATCATCAGCCGTTGCTCCCTTCGGGTGTCGCGGTCCCGTTGCCCGACGGCGGTGCCGCGGCCGCCCCGCCGTTGGTGCCGGGCGCTGCGCCGGGTGGGAGGCTGGCACTGGGCTCGGAGGCTCCCGTCCCGATCTCCGCCTTGAGCGCGGCCAGCTCGGCGTCCACCTGTCCCGCCTTGGAGGTGGCGTCGAGTTGCTTCTGGATGTCGTCGCCCCCGCCGCCCAGGGCGTCGGGGAGCGCACCGGTGTCGAGGAGCTCGTCGATGGCACCGGCCCGGGCCTGCATCTGGGCGATCTTGTCCTGGGCCCGGTCGAGGGTCATGCCGGCGTCGGTCATCGACTCGGAGATGCCCGAGACAGCTTCGCCGATGCTGGCTTGGGCCTTGGACGCGGTGTAGCTCGCCTTCAAGGTCTCCTTCTTGGTCCGGAAGGCACCCACCTGTGCCTGGAGCCGACTGGCCGTCGTCTCGAGCTGTTGCTGCTGGGTCTCGACCTGCTGGTGCTGGGTGCCGAGGCTCTCGAGTTGCTCCGCGATGGTGGCCCGGCGGGCCAGTGCTTGGCGGGCCAGGTCTTCCTGGCCTTGGCCCAAGGCTTGTTTGGCCTGGTCCTGGAGCTTTTGGGCCTGGGCCTGGAGCTGGGTGGCCTGGAGCTCGAGGCGCTTGCGGGCCGTGGCCACATCGGCCAGGGCGCGTCGCACCTTGGTGAGGTTCTCCATCTGCTTCTCGTAGGAGAGGTCGAGCATGTCGGCGGGGTTCTCGGCCTTGTCGAGGGCCTTGTTCGCCTTCGCCTGGACGATCCCGGACAACCTCTTCATGACGCTCATGCTGGTGTGGCCTTTCTCCTGGGGTGCTGGATCGATCAGAGCACGTCGGGACCCGCTCGTCGAGAGCGGGTCCCGACTGCGACGCCGAGGAGGTGCGAGCGACCGTGGTCCTCGAATTCGACGCGCAGGGTGTCCCGGTCCTCGTTGGTGAGGAGGCGGTAGTGCAGCTCGCCGCGCCCGGGGCTCCAGAAGACGGGGTCCGCACAGTGCCAGGCTTCGGCCCGGAGCGAGGCCTTGGTGATCTTGCCCGTGGCGGTGAGCGGGAGCCCCGGTGACACCCGGACGAAACGCGGCGGCCACTTGGTCCCGAGGTCGGGTTGGGACCTGAGGAACTGGGCAAAGGAGACGGGGTCGAAGGCCACACCGGGTCGGAGCTCCACCGTCGTCATGACCTGGTCCCCGGTGCGGGGGTCGGGCACGGGGTAGACGGCGGCGGCGGCGATGTCGGGGTAACGCTCGACGACGCGTTCGATGGGCGCGGCCGCGAAGTTCTCGGAGTCGACCCGGAGCCAGTCCCCGCCGCGGCCGGCGAAGTAGAAGAAGCCGGCCTCATCGCGATACCCGAGGTCGCCGGACCAGTACCAGTCGTCGCGGACTCGTTCGGCGTTGCCGTCGGGGTTCTTGTAGTAGCCCTCGAAGCCTCGCCCGCCGGTGCGGTTCACGATCTCGCCGATGGCGTCGCCGGCGTTGACGAGGCCTCCACCGTCGTCGAAGCGGGCCCGGTCGCACTCGCGACCGGTGCCGGGATCGATCACGGCTACGTCGTCGGTGGGCGGGGGGACGCCGAGCGAGCCCGGGGGGGTGTCGGGGGTGACGTTGATAGAGGTGCCTCCCTCGCTCGACCCGTAGCCCTCGACGAGACGACAGGCGAAGCGCCGTTCGAAGATGGCGCGGTCGGGGCCCGAGGCCTCGGTGCCGAATCCCTGGCGCAGCGTGTTGTCGATGTCGTCGTCGCTTTCGGGGGTGGCCAGGACATAGGCGAGCGCCTTGCCGACGTAGGTGAACCGGGTGGCCCTGAATTGTCGGACATCGGCGAGGAATCGTGACGCGCTGAACCGGCCCGCCACCGCCACCGAGGCCCCCACGGCCAGCGCCGGCGCCCACAGGGCCATGATGGCGTTGCCGTGGAAGAGCGGCATGGGGCAGTAACAGATGTCGTGGCGTTCGAATCCGTAGATCTCCGACGCCCGGCCGGCGATCGCGGCGAGTCGACCCTGGGTGCAACGCACGGCTTTGGGGTTCCCGGTGGTGCCCGACGTGAAGAGGAGAAGGAGGAGGTCGTCGGGCGATACCGCCCAGGACGACGCCGCCCCGGACGCCGACGCCGCCGAATCGGACGCCGCCGAATCGGACGCCGACGCGTCGAGGCGGGCGCGGTAGTCGGCCCCGTCGATGCGCAGGAAGCGTTCATCGGGGACCTCGAGGTCCAGGGCGTCGAGGAGGGCGGCGCCCGATTGGTCGGTGACGAGGATTTGGCAGTCGGTGAAGCGGATGTCGCGGGTCAGTTCCTCGCCGCGTCGGGTGGGATTGATCCCCACCACCGTGGCGCCCGCCAGCGCGGCGGCACCCAGCCACAGGAGGTATTCCGGGACGTTGTCGAGCAGTACGCCGATGTGGAACGGGCCCGGCGCGCGCCGCGCCGATGCCAGGTCGGCGCGACGGCGGCTCTCGGTCACGACGTGGCGCCAACTCCAGGTGGTGTCGTCGAAGTGGAGTCCCGGACCGTCGTCGTGCTCGCGGGCGGCCAGCAGCTCGGCGACGGTGTGGGCACCGGCGTCATGGTGCTCGGACACGGTGCGGAGCGTAGGGGATGAGGCTCGGCGCGCTGGGCCGGTCTCGAGCCGACGGTTCTTGCGGTCAGCTCGGATCGAGTGGCTTGGTCCCGCCCAGGTAACCGCGGAGGACGGTGTGTCCCGAGGCCTGGCGGATCCAGACACTCTTGATCTTCGACATCTTGAGGGCGCAGGCCATGGTGAGGCGGACCGACGAGCCGGCCGTCTTGTAGGTACCGGTCTGCCACCACGAGCCCGACACGGTGCGGACGAAGACCGACAGGACCTCGCCCGAGGGCTGTCCCGACTCGCGCAGGTCCATGGCCGTTCCCCACGGTTCTGCGGTCAGGCGCGCCGTGGCGTGGACCGTGGGCGACCCCACCAGGGCGACCGTCGTCGCGCTCGGGCCCGAGGGCCAGGCCAGGCTCAGCGTCAGGGCCAGGGCCATCACCACCGCGGCCGCCACCGATCCCACCACGTACCGAGAACGATGGGCGCGGCGCTCTCGTCGTTCTTCGGCCCGCAGTCTGTCGAGGACGGCGGTCTGGAGGCTGAAGGGGAGCTCGTGGTCGTTGAAGCGGTCCGGGTCTGCTGTGCCGAGGACCATCGACAGCATCATGAGGTCGTGGCGTTCGTCGCGACAGGATTCGCAACCCTCGGTGTGGGCCGTCAGGGCCACGCGCTCGTTGACCGAGATCTGGCCGATGACCTCCATGGCGACGAGGCCCTGGAAGTGCTCACAGGGGTCCGACATCATCGGTCCCACCCCATCTCCTCGAGCGCCAGGCGCAGCGTGCGCAGCCCGTAGAAGAGGCGACTGCGGACCGTCCCCTCGGGGATCCCGAGCTCGTCGGCCACCTCGCGTCCCGAACGACCCCGGTAGTAGGTCTCGATGAGCACCTGGCGGTGGTCGGGGCGAAGGCGGCTCAGGGCTTCTTCCATCTGCCATCCCACCATGGCGTTCTCGACGTCGTCGTTGACACCGGCGATGTCGGGCGGTAGGGGCTCGGTCTGACGGATGGCGCGGGCCCGGGCGTGGTCGATGACCACGCGTCGGGCGATGGTGAACAACCAGGTGCGAAGCGTCCCGAGGTTGGTGTCGAAGCGGTCCCGGGCCCGCCAGGCGCGGATG